>JACCEC010517019.1_pt1 | contig 11358 bp, 10 predicted proteins | sample 7450121 | NCBI WGS metagenome assembly JACCEC01 (sample SAMN15323455, study PRJNA562643) | freshwater metagenome | isolation source: river surface water | place: USA:Blue River Watershed | collected 2017-08-18 | reverse complement strand
GTTATTTAGTTTCTGTTTCTTGGTGACCAACAAGGTCTGCGACTTTGGTATCAGTTTCCGTGATGAATTTTTCCAACATCATGCGAAGTACATTCCAACGCCCTGAAACTGCATTAGTATCTTCAGGATCGAAGAGACCATCAATTGCAGAGAAATTTTCTTTCTTATAGTTGACAGACTTTAAGAATTTATCACGCGGATAGAATTCCCCGTCAGTACCTGTAACATCTTCTGCCACCTTATTGGCGTAGTAAGAGTTACCTGCAACAATAGATTCAGTGATATAAGTTTCAACACCCAGTGCTCGATACTTTTCCTGAGTACGAACAGCATTATGTACTGTGGCATCAAAACGTGTGAATAACATATCACGCGTAACCGCAAAGTTATCAGATAAAGAGATTGGTAAGAATGTGGCGAAACCATTCATGGTTACCCGTTTATCTGATAATGCATCTTGGAGTTCGATGGTGTCACCGAATACAACTGCACTGAGAAGTTCTAGACATTCACTTAAATCAATTTTAGTTTGGCGAACAATGTCAGCTTCTGATTCTGTAATTAGGCGCGGTGTATTTCCTGCAGCAGCATTGATAACCATTACATCAATGACGTCTGATAATGTTTCTTTATGGTCACTAATCACAGGTGCGATTTTGATAATCTTCGCACCGAATTCTTGTTCTTCAAGAATCATACCTTCTACTGATGGCTGATTGAATTCAACTTCCTGCGGTTGAATATCAGCATCTTGTTTCATTTCATTGAACGCGCGTTCACGTTCAATTTCTTGAGGGACTAAACTTTCACCAGTTGCAAGAGTGATAGATTCTAAGTTTTGTTCAGTTGACATGGTTGTCTCCAATGAAGGTGATTTGAGGTATGGTAGTACACTTCATGAAAATAATGTATATCTGTTTTTATTTACTAATGAAAGGTTTATAGCTCTTAAAATCAAAAAAAAAATAAGAGGAGCCTAGGCTCCTCTTAAATTCTAATTATTATTTTGTTCTTTGTGCTCTTTGTAAAGCACGTACAAGAACAGAGCTATGGCGATGAAAAATAACTTAAGCATCGGTTTTACCTCCGATGATTGTAACTAAGTCGCTTACCTTTTTAATCCGCTGACGATATCCATTTCTATCAGTTACTTCGGCAACAACGTTACCGATAATTGCGATAAAACGAATTTCAAAGTCACCAGGAATAGGATAGGTCACATGACCTGTCTTTAAGCGAAGGTTAGGGAATAGACCACGAACAACATCTGCGATCTCAGCCCGTTTACCACGAGAAGTCTGAGCACGATTTATCTCGCGATCAAGTTTCTCTCTATTTTTTATTTTAATGTTGTTGACTTCTTTTTGTTCTGCGTAGTTGGAGGTTTCCATTGCGCGTTGAGCGTCCTCAATGCGGTCATGGAGGTTGGATACCCTCGCGGAAACGTATTCAACACCATTCTCCTTAATAATACAAAGAGAATATACACTACCTGCTTTGGTGATGCTAAAAGCCTCAACACAACCTTTAGGGGTTGTTTGTCCAGGGTAGTTAATCGTAATCAACGTCTTACTAAAGAACGCTTCTTTATTGGTGTAAGGAATGGCGTTGAATAGGTCAGACGTTTTGGCATCAAACCCCCATTCCCCTATAACATCCTTTAACAAACCACGAAGGTTTAAAAAGTTCATTGAGTGAGTAGTTGTAGCAAGAGTTTTGGTTAAGTTTTTCATAATGGTTCCTTGGCAGAGTCAACTGCTTAAATTAAATCTACAAATCAATGTAGAAGTTTGATGTTAATGATCTCCACAATTACAATCAAGTAATTGGTGGTTTAGATCATGTTAGTAATATGTATTTGAAAAGATTTGGGTTAAGCGGTTGTTTCTAATCTACTTATGCTTGAATGTCCTTAATTGAGATAAAGAGTAAACGACAAATGTGAGTCGATTTACCACGGTTGGTTTTAGAGATAGTCTTATCTAAATAACTTTGGACTAACTCAGGTAGGGGAATCCATTTAAGATCATTTAACCCTTTGTCTATCCATCCAAAACGCACCAGCGCATTTTGATAGGCTGTGGATTGTTTCGCACGTTCATCACCTGTTAGAGCATCCCGTAAGATTTTTAATTCAGCAGCAAGGTTAATGTTATATGGATAATACACTAACTTAACATGTTCATCATTGTGCTTCTCTTGTTGATAATAGAGCCAAGTGGTACTTGGTACAATGATGGTTTTGTTTACATGATCATAAATGTCATTTTGTGTTTTCATAACTGATAAGTCCTGTTAAAAGAAGGAGAGGGATTATCCCTCTCCTTTTGGTTATGCTCATGGAGCGCAAGTTTCATCACTAGCCGGAACCTGTTGTGCCTTTTGGTGATAGGTGTAAAGTGTGTATAAGAAATCGAAAATATGTTTGGTTTCAAAGACGGCGACTTCGTCTTCCTTACGATAGATACCATAATTGACGTCATCCCGAATAACAGCATAATGAAGATCATCAACGCTGCAATTTTTATCTTCGGCAAGCTTTGTCCAAAGGGCAAAACCCTTAGTAATCACATCGGTTACTTTGGTTTGCATTTCAGCAACTTTTGTTGCAACAGCATCATCATTTTCTTCAGTATGTTTGAAGTACATGTTTACATCGGCAATACGAATATAAGACAAACCTTTTAACATACGCTCCTTTTCACGAAGACGAATGAAGATAATTCCAGTGGTATAAATTTTACCGGCAAATTTTTCGATAATCTCTTGCTCAGTAAAAATGGAAATACCATTGAAGAAATCACGTGTCTTAACATCAAGTAATATCTTGTAGGTAATTTCGTTTTGTCGAGGTGCAATCCATGCTGAGTCCTTGTACTTACGTGCTAGACCCATTAGGAATTCATCAGTCATTGGACCTTTAATGAGCAACACACAGCATTTCTGAGGAATAATTTTAATTAGTCCTTTCTTTACCATTGTAACCAACTGTTTTGCTTCCTTAGGGTTGATTGTTGTTGGTTTGAGATTATCGTACATTTTAAAGCTCCGAGTATAAGACAAATAGGGGTGACCCATAGAAAGAGGTAGCTCAGTCTATTTTAACGAGATAAGGTTTTAACATTTCAGCAAAATAACGTTCTTGCCAAATAGGAACATTTAATGTTTTTGCTTTATCTGCTTTAGAACCACCACCTAATCCTTGAATTAAAGCAGTTGTTTTAGATGAAACTGATCCTGTTACTTTACCACCTAGTTGTTCAGTGATTGTTTCCCATTTATCTCTAGTATAGAAATCAAATGAGCCTGTGAAAACAAAGGTCTGACCTTTTAATGGTAACAACTCCTGTGATTGTACTTCATGAAAGTTCAAACCCATTGTTAACATCTCCTCAATCATTTCTTTGTTTTCTTCAGTGCTAAAGTAATCCACAATTGCATTGGCAGTGACGTCACCAATTCCATCAATAGCAAGATAAGACTTCACATCCACAGATGCGATAACATCAAGTAAGCGGAAATGAGCAACGATAAGCTTAGCAGTGGTTAAACCCACAAGTGGAATCCCTAACCCATAAATGAAACGATGAAGATCTGTAGTCTTTGATTTTTCAATTGCATCAAGTAGTTTATCGACGGATACTTTGCCAAAACCATCGAGCTGATAAAGCTGTTCTTTAAACTCATGCAATTTATAGATATCAGAAATCTTACTTAGATAATTTTCATCGATGAAGAACTTGATGTAACCAGATCCTAAACCACGAATATCCATTGCATCGCGCGAAGCAAAGTGTTCAATTGAAGTGCGTAAGCGTCCACCACAGCTTGTGTTATTCGGACAGTATACAAATGTACCATCTTCAGACATTGTCGTCTGTGTTGAGCATACAGGGCATTCTTTAGGGGCTTCGATCTCAGGGTAACATTCACCATCAATCCTAAGATCGATTATGTTGTTTAAGATTTTAGGAATCACATCCCCTTGTCTTGAAACAATAACAGTATCGTTAATCTTTAACCCTAGACGTTTAATCTCCGCAAAATTATGCAATGTAACGGATGTAATCTCAACACCTGCCAAGCGAACACTATCAACATGCGCCACAGGGGTAAGTACACCTGTACGTCCAACCTGCCATTCCACATCTTCTAATGTTGTCGCGCCTGTTTCAGCTGGAAACTTATATGCTACTGCGTAATGTGGATAGTTTGATGAATGACCCAAATCTTCACGTAATTCAAAACTACTGTACTGGGCGACCACTCCATCAATATCAATATCGTAAGTTGGTCGTAATTCAGTCATGTCATTAATAAATGATTCAATATTGTTCTCATCACCCGGATTAATGACTCTAAATCGTTTTACTGAAAAACCTAGTGCAGGTAGACGTCGTAAAACTTTTTCCACTGTTATGTCATCAGGTGCGGTTGAATCGGTATCAACGATATAAGCATCTTTAAGCCAACGCATTGTGTCCTCATCAATAAATGAATCGGCAATACTGTAGGCAAAGAAGCTAAGATGTTTTAACAATTCAATATCCGGGTTTAACATGCGAAGAATACCTGATACAGCATTACGTGAATTCGCATATACAGGTTCATCGTTTGCTAGACGATACTCATTGATTTTCTTAAATGCATGTTTGGTGATGACCATTTCACCACGTACATTTAAATTTGCTGGAAATGGTAGTAGACGCGGTACAGTAAGAATTAATGAAACCGTATGAAGAATGTTTTCTCCTTCTTCACCATCACCACGTGTAACTGCTTGTACTAAGTTACCATTGCGATAAGTTAATGAAATTGCAATTCCATCTAACTTTGGATTAAGGATGATAGTTCTCTTACGATCTAACTCTTTCTTTATATCAGCGATTGTAAACACATTCTTTAAAGAAAGTAATTGTTCCTCATGTTTTATCTTTGGTAATACCCCAGAGATAGGAGCACCTACCCGAGTAGTTATCGGGTCAAAACGATCTACGGGGCTTACATCATCCCAGTTAACCGTATCTACAAATCCTTTTAACTGATGAAATAATTGATCATAAACCTCATCCGGAATCTCTGATTTACCATGATTATGATAGCTGTTAGATGCAAGAGTAAGCTTTGCATTTAATATCTTAGCTGCATAAGGAGTGAGCGGTATCTTTTCTTTTTCCATGATAATCCTCGTTTAATCTGCATAGTTGAATTAGGTTACCTTACGATAACCTAATTTCGTTTATTTTATCCAATTCCGACATAAAGCTGCATGTTGGTAGATCCACATCCTATAAAGCATAGTGGGTTGAGAGAATAAAGCAGTTGACTTAATGTCAAGTTTGAACAGCATGCTCTCTATTTCTACATCATCCAAAGCCTTTTGTACAATTGGTTCGATCTTTTCAACCAAATGAACATCACGAATAAAGTCAATGTAGAACACATTCTTTAAACGGTGATTAGGATATACTTTATCCACGAATCGTCGAATTAGCTCTGCAATAAGAATGTTTCTCTGTTCCTGTGTAATCGCTCTGGTAATGTAACGATTAGAAATCAAAACATTTAATCGTTTCAACCAATTATCAATAGTATCCTCGTTCACGCCAATCCCAGAATTCAGGTACTTAATCTGCATGAGTGATAAACATAGCAAAAAGTCAAATTCAAGTCCTTTTTCATCAAACTTATAGCTTAATACATAACGGTTAAGTCTAGACTTTAAATTGGGATCTGAATTATAAATGACAATAATATCATTTAGTAAACTACGAGATAGACCCTTTGTGTATTGCGATGCGTAGCGCCGGATGATCCCGGGTCGAAGAACCTCTCGATATTCTTTAGGGAAAAAGATGAAACTCTTTCCTAAGAAGTTAATACGAAACACTATTGCAGTGTTGTTAATCGAGTAAAAAAACGTAATCCCTATAATGACACATAAGACGCAAAACAATACTCCAATCCAAAGTAGAAAGGGTAAGTTAAAAAAGTTTTCCATAGATAGCTCCACTTAACTCATGTAAATAATATATATTTAACTAAATTTAGCATGAGTGTTGTAATGATCCGGTAAAGTTTGAAGATTATCTGCATTAATGACCAACGACTCTGCCTGGGGAAAAGAACCAAATTGATTAGCCTGATGCAAAATCATAAAGAGCTGACTACATCTTTCAGTTTCCACCATGTCATATGCCAACTTGATCATTCTTACAATATGCACTTCATCCATTCCATTTGTAAACTCATCCAAGAATAATGGATAATGGGTAAGGTCATGAGTTTTCATCATCAACCATTTAAATGCAAAATTAATAATTTTACTTTGAGCACCTGAGGTATCGGCAACATCTGGATTAGGTTCAGTCTTTCCCTGCACAAGCACAGGGAAATAAAAATCTAAATCCCCTTTCTTGTTTCGACATTCTAAAATTTCCATTGAGTATGTCCAAACCGAAGAAATAATATTGTTCATGTGCCCAACAAACTCTCTTATAAACGAATTCATAACATCACCAAGAATACCAGTCTTGGGAGATAATTCAGCCATACAGATTGCAGTTAATTCTTTAGTCTCATCTAATTCTTCCTTCTCCTTGATGAGCTTGTCTCGATTCAAAATAGAATAAGTCACCTTATTTAACTCAGAATCAACCCCTGCTAATTCTCCATTCAATTGTGCCTTGGATTCAAGAACAAATTTGTGTTGCATATTGTTTAGAAGTTGATCTTTAAACTCTTCTAACTCAAGTGATAGCATTTCAGTTTCTCTAATCCATTCCTTTAAACCAGAAACGTATTTTAAGTACTGATCGATGTCTTTGATTTGTTCATTTAACGTTTGTTTCTTATCGATACAAACATTGTATTCATCATTGTACTTCTCGAGCAACACTTCTTGCTCTTTACGTTTTTGAGCATCTTCAAGTTTATAAAGTCGAATACATTCCTTTACAGCATCTAAACGTTGATGTAATTCATTGTAACGAATGCTTAAACCACAGCTTTTAAACCAGTCTGAAAGAATGACCAAACAGTGACCAGGTGCATTACTATTGTAACCATATTCTTTCAGTTTAACAAACAAGTGGGAATGTTGGGTATAATGACGATTTAACCGTTCTACCTCTAGTAACGCATTTTGGAATTTGTTAATCTCAACTTGGTAGTTTTTTTCTTCCTCTAACATTTTTTCAAATTGAGAAAGCTTGATCTGACTTTGTTTTAACTTATCTTCTGCGTCATACATTGTTCCATACACACCAGGAATGAAATCATGTTTACACTTAGGGCACGAGACATGTTCACCATGCACATGCTTCTTTAACTCATGTTCTAATTCGTAAACAGAATCACGATAGATTTTAATTTGATTACCAATCGCAATGATCTTCTCAACATTAGCAATTTTCTTTTCTTTACTAAAATAACCATTTGAGTTATCAGCAAGTTCAGAAAAGATACCACGTAATTCTTCGTATAACGTCTGGGATGAATTTACAGCCTGACGATAACCTTCACCAAGGTAGAGAAACTCACCCCCCTCTTCCTCAATGGATTCAATCTGACTAATAAGAGAATCTCGCTCATTCACAAAGTCTTCTAAACTTACGTTTTCATTTTTAGTCGCCGCGTGAAGTTGATTCTCAACTGCTTCTATTTCTAACGTAAGTTGATCTTGTCGACCACTAATAGATTCTACTTCATAACGTAATCTAGAACGAACATCTAATGCACCCATCTCATCTTTAGCACCGTGAAGAATAGCCGGGGTGTCATTGAAACGTATCGCAACAAACTTAGCACGTTTTTTTAACTCCGTTAATCGTTCAAGAAGTTCTTCCTTATCCGCGGTATCAACAGGCTGAGTTCCCATTTCATCCAACAGGTTTAAGTCATCTATAATCTCTTGACGTCGATGATTCAATTCCTGAATATGGGATTCTGTAGGTAAACTCTTCTCTTCGTCTATCAATCGTTTAGCAAGATTTTTAGAATACTGTTTAAGATAGTTATTACGTTCTCCTATAAAATCAAGAAGCTCTAATCCTTTCTCGATATTAATCTTAGAAGCACGCATGATAATTTCTCTACGTTGCGCAGGCGACATTTCAGTGAATAAAAGTTTATCCGTCAATATGTCAACCAACGTTTTATCTAATCCAAAGATTTGCTGAATTAAATTCTTTTGAACAGTAGCGGTAGATTTATCGTTAATAATTTCTCCATCTTTGATTAGAGAGAATTTGCCAAGACGATGGTCATCAATAGCCGTGTATAGCGAGCCGTTAAACTCTACATCAATTTCACGATAAGCATTTTCCCCTAGCTCATCCTTAGTTGATGGAAATACCGTCATTTGTCTTAATAAGGAAGATTTACCACAGCCATTAGTGCCAAGAAAAAGTTGAAAGGGGGAAGTGAAATCAATCTCTAGTTTTTTAATATTGTTATGAGATATTCTCTCATTGTCTATAAATAGCACTCGCTTAGTGAACATAACGTAGCCCTTATGTATTTATTCATAACTTAGACAATCATGTTCGGATTTACTTCGTTCATGTATTGTAGAAATTAACCAGAACACTATATTATTTGAACGGAGGTATGTCATGGCTAAAGTAATGGTAAAAAGTCAGAATGACTCTAAAGATATTAAAAAACAATTGGCTCCTAATTCTAAAGAGAATATTGAATTTAGAAAGCGTCACGGGATTACACTTGGGTTATTTAATTCTTTAGCAGATAAGGTCATTCAGCAGTATGGGTAGAAGAAGGGAGCCTAAAGCTCCCTTCTTTATGCTGTCGGCTATCCTTGAGGTGTACTAGTTGGATTTCCTAAATTACCAATATGGTAATGTGTAGAACCAACATTAATACCGTTATTTTTTAAGCTGCCTGTAAATGTACCATTTGCTTTAACGGTGAAATCACTACCTTGCATATTCCACTTCTGGGTTTGGAAATCAGCTTTGTCTGCTTTTACAATAAAGCTCTTGGTTTCCATTCGAATTTCTTCATTCGTTTTAAACAAACCTTTACCCTTTTCAATTGTAACTTCTGATTTAGAGGCATTTTGTAAAGTGATGCGTTGTTCTTTGGAAACCAAATTGATAAATTGTCCTACATCATCCCCTAGGCTAATGAATCCATCTTTGGTGTTGATTTGCACAACATAGGCATAGGGTTCACCGTCATTCTTATTAGTTTGAATGGTAATATGTTTATCAACCGTGTTTACTTCGATGTAATATGCAGTTTCTGGAGTACGAGAATTCTCATTCTCCTTTGGAGAGTTAGGTACTGCGATGATTAGTACATCCTTCCTGCGTGTTGTATCATCTAGACCTAAAGGTGACCAATAATACTTATCTGTATCAGCCAAACGATAAATGATAACTTTCTCACCTCGCCTAATAAGAGAGGGGAAAGGTTTGTGTGGATCAAAAGATAAATAAGTTGCTTTAATGCTATTGGCTGTTTTAACTTTTGTTGTGTAGGCGTTATTTTCTCTATCAATCCCCTGTGCCTCAATTTCTGCGGTCGCATCGGTAACTTCTCCATCGATCTGAGAAAATGATTCTTTAGGGATAACTTCCAATTCTCGCTGACCAACAGTGAGGTTACCGGCGGCTTCACCTAAGGAAAATATGGTAAATGTAGAAGCTTGTGCTGCCATGTGCTTATCCTCGAACTATGTCATAAAAAGAAGGAGGCTTAAGCCTCCTTCTCCGTTTTTAACAATTGTTTATATTGGCGATGTAATTTCATATACATGGCAAAATGCATATCTGTTTGCTCAGTTACATCATCGCTGAAATAATAGAACTTTGTCGCCTCTTTACAGATAACAACAACTTCAGTATCTTTGATGATGCGATCGGTTAGTTCAAAATCATCTTCTTTGATTTTACCTTTCTTTTTAGAGCTAGGTTTAATCGCAGTAAAGACAATACCTGCAATATTGAAGCGATTAAAGATATGTAATTTTTCCATGGTATAGCGACGATCAATCGTCACCACATCAACCACTTCACCGGTTGCCAAAATAACACGAAGTTTAACCAGTTTACTACGTTCACCAGCTAAGTATTGTAAAAGGTCTAGGAAACCAAGAAGCACTGAATCTTTTACTGCTGCTTTAACTTTCTTTTTAAAGTCCTTTTCATTTTCTTTAACCTGTTTAAGTGTTTCAATAAATTTATCGTGACGTTCTTTATATTTGCAGAAATAAGATTGAACTGCTGGAATCATGACACGATCAATACCAAACGGAAGATTAAGTTCACTTAGATATTCCAAATCCCCTTCGTACTGTGCAGCAGTTAATGCTGGATCACGATCTTGCATAGAAAGAATGTTGGTTTTAATTTCGATAGCTTCTACATCTTCTTCATGTTTCTTGTACAGTAGAACATTGATGAACGACCATGCATCAGTGCCAAGAAGATGTTCTTTCTCACCAATTTGAAGATCAGAGCGTAACTTTGCAGAGTCACTATCTAGATTTTTTAAATCATTTTCGTCATAGTGAATAACTGGTAATGTATCTTCACCGAAGACTTTACAGTTTAAACATTCATGAGAATCAAAAATCAATCCTGGAATGATTTGTTCTTTGGTGTTAAAGATATCAATTTTTTCACCAAGGACTAATTCTTCCCCATTGATGGAATAAATACCATTTTTGTCAACTTCTAGGATACCCCATTTGTGTTTGGCATGGGAATCTAAAGTTTCATTTAAGGTATTTAGTACTGAATTTAATGCGGTAACGAATTGTAAACGTACAACGATGTTGATCCACTCATCTAAGTGTTGAAAATGTGCAACACGAAATGAATAAGATTCAAACTCTTTTGTGGAACCATGTTTAGCTAACATAGTGACCAATGTACGTATTGTCTTTACATAACGATCAGCTAGCTCCATAGCTTCTTCTTTTTGGTTAGGAAAAAGAATTTGACTTGGTAGTGGTGCTTCACGTTTAAGTGAAGTCATCAAAGCACGTAAGCGGTCAAGGTAAGTTCCCACTTCACGTTTTTGCTGATACACTAATAAAGGCTGATCAGGATCACCGCCAACACTTCCAGAAAAAGGCATACTATCTTGCGAGGATGTTAAAGTAAGCTCAGGTAAATTTATATTTTGTAACTCTTCAGACATTTGAAGTATCTCCATTTAACTCATAGAATAAACTAGATCGTACAAAAAGAAATAAGGAAGGGTTAACCCTTCCTTATTGAACAAACCCTAAAAAATAATCTATAATACCTTTAATCACCCCATCGCCCACCGTGACAATTCCTTCACCTCGATAAGCATGATTTGTTCTATAGATAATGTACATCGTAG
>JACCEC010124195.1_pt1 | contig 11359 bp, 9 predicted proteins | sample 7450121 | NCBI WGS metagenome assembly JACCEC01 (sample SAMN15323455, study PRJNA562643) | freshwater metagenome | isolation source: river surface water | place: USA:Blue River Watershed | collected 2017-08-18 | reverse complement strand
CGCCTGCAAAACGCCCCGGTGCTGCTGGCCTCGGCCACGCCATCGCTCGAGAGCTGGCACCACAGCCGCCCGGCCACGGAGGACGACCCCGGCGGGCGATACCAGCGACTGCTGATGCCCTCCCGCATTGGCACCGGCCTGCTGCCCAAAGTGCGCCGGGTCGACATGAACAAACAACCCCGCCGCACGGTGCTGTCAGCGCCTTTGGTGGCCGCCATCCAGGAGCGGGTGGAGCGCGGTGAGCAATGCATGCTGCTGCTCAACCGCCGCGGCTATGCCCCGGTGCTGCACTGCGCCGACTGCGGCTGGAAAAGCGAATGCAAGCACTGCAGCGCATTCCGGGTGTTTCACAAGATTGACCGCACCCTGCGCTGCCACCATTGCGGCCTGACCGAGCGCGTGCCCCGCGCCTGCCCCGAGTGCGGCAACGCCGACATCGCCCCGATTGGCCGGGGCACCGAACAACTCGAAGAACACCTGGGCGAATTGCTCGCGCATGTGTTGCGCCCCGACGGCACGCCCGTGCGCATCGCCCGCATCGACGCCGACAGCACCCGCCTCAAAGGCGCGCTGGAAAGCCAGCTGGCGCAGGTGCATTCGGGCGAAGTGGATGTGCTGGTGGGCACGCAAATGATCGCCAAGGGACACGACTTCAGGCGCATCACGCTGGTGGCCGCTGTGAACCCGGACACGGCGCTGTTTTCAAGCGACTTTCGCGCGCCAGAGCGGCTGTTTGCGCTGCTCATGCAGGCCGCAGGTCGCGCCGGGCGAGACGCCGCGCAAAGCGCCACCAGCGAGATGTGGGTGCAGACCTTTCACCCCACGCACCCGCTGTTTGAAGCCCTGAAAAAACACGACTACCCGGCCTTTGCCGCCAGCGAGTTGGCCGAGCGCACCGCCGCCGACCTGCCGCCCATCAGCCACCAGGCCCTGCTGCGCGCCGACGCCCGCACCCAGGAAGCCGCCCAAGCCCTGCTGAACGCCGCCCGCGAAACACTGGAAGCCCAACTGAGCGCAGACCCGGCCACCACCGACCTGGTGCTGCAAGTCAGCGTCTACCCCGCCGTGCCGATGAGCATGCAGCGTGTGGCCGATGTGGAGCGCGCCCAAATGCTGCTGGAGAGTCCCCACCGCATGGCGCTGCAAAAAATGCTGTGGCACTTGCACGGCGTGCTGCACCAGGTGCGCAGCCAGCCCGAACACAAGGGTGTGATCCGCTGGCTGGTGGACGTGGACCCGCAAGCGATCTGACATGGGCTGGCAGGTTTCCTGTGGGAGCGAGCCCCTGCTCGCGAACGTGCGCCCTGCCACTTCAACCCTTCGGCCGCAGGGGCAGCCTCCCACAACCGCCATGCAGAAATCCCCGGTTGTGGATGTCAGACTTTGAAAAAAGCCACCGCCCCCGAAAACGTCAAAAACGCCACCGCTGTGGTGACCAAAATGATGCGGGCAATGCGCCCGTTGTCCGCGCCCAGGCGCTCGGCCAACAGCGACACATTGCTGGCGCTGGGCAGGGCAGCCACCAGCACCATCACCTGCAGGGCGAAGGGCTCGATCGGCAGGCCCCACTGGATGGCCGTCAAACCCACCAGCAAAACCAAGACCGGGTGCAACACCAATTTGATGAGTGAAATCGGCAGGTAATCGACCGTGCGCAAAGCGCCATGAGGGCGCTCGTGCGCCAGCATTTGCGAGCGGGCCAACACCGCCCCAATGGTGAACAGCGCCACAGGCGACGCCGCATCGGCCAACAAGCTCACGGTTTTGTTCACCGGACCGATCAACTCCAGGTTCCAGAATGAAAACGCCGCGCCCAGGCTGATGGCCCAGGGCATAGGGTTGCGCAGCACCCCCGCCAGCGCCTTGCGGGCCGCCACTGCCGCGCCATGCTGCCCGGCCGCGTCCATGCGCGACAAAGCCACGCACAGCGAAGAGGTGATCACCATGTCCACCACGATAGTCACGATGGCCGGCCCCACCGCCTGCGCACCCAGCAACGCCACCAGCAAGGGCACGCCCATGAAGCCAGTATTGGGAAAGGCCGCCACCAGCGCACCCAAAGACGCGTCGTTCCAACGGATGCGCGCATTCAGACTGATGGCAATGCTGAACGCCACGATCAGCAAAGCACAAAACGAATACGTGAAAAACACCCCCGCATCGAGCAACTGCGCAATCGGCGTGTCGGCCCCAAAGCGGAATAACATGCAAGGCAGCGAAAAAAACAGCACAAAACCATTCAAGCCCGGAATGGCCTCGAGGGGCAAAAACTTCAACCGGGCAGCGCCATAGCCGCACAATACCAAGGCGAAGAAAGGGAAAGTGACACGCAGGATTTCAAGCATGGGCTGATTGTCGGGGTAAATCAGCACCGACTCAGCGCCAAACCTCAAATCGCTTATAAGGGGCTTACCTTGCTACTCTTAATTTGCCCCCAATGTTGCAGATGATCCCGCCAGTTCAAAATGTTCGATAACGGGTGCCTGCTCAAAGAAAGGGCTCACGATTGCACGCCACTGCGAGTAGGCAGATGACTGTCTAAAACCGACCGTATGGTCCTCAAGCGTGTTCCAGTGGATCATGAGCACGAAACGGTTGGGAGACTCTATTGATCGGCGGATTTCGTAGCCTGCAAAGCCGGCAGCTTTGGCGAGTACCGTATCGAGTCCAAATCGAGCAGCCTGCTCGAATTCAGTTTCACCGCCTTGAATGATCCGAATATCGGCAATTTCAAGAACCATTATTTTCTTTCAATTATTCAAATAATTTAAGTGTTCCATGGGCACGCCATGGCAGATCTGGACTTCTCTAACCATTCCTGTCTCGGATCAGAAATTCAGTTGGGGGCTCGAATCACAAAGCTATCGTTGAAATGGCAGGGATTGCTGCGATGGCTATAACTCCCACAAGTAATGCAGCGATGTAAGGCCAAATCGCTCGCATTACTTCGTCCGGCTTTCCCTCACCGATTCGGCAAGCGACATAGAACCCGACCCCTACCGGCGGCAGCATCAGACCAATATTCATAGACGAGACTACTACCATCGCGTACTGGATGTCATGGATCCCGAGCTTTTTTGCAATGGGGAACATGATAGGTGCCAGCAACAAGATCGCAGGCAGCCCCTCAAGTAGGCAACCGAGAACAACAAAAATGACAATTGATACCGCCATGAAGGCGAGTGCACCACCGGGAAGCGTAGTCAAGAAGCTGGAGAGGGTGTGGACGACCCCACTCTGTGTGATGGACCAAGCCATTGCCGCTGCGGTGCCAAGGATCATCAGTACTGCGCCGCTAAGAGCAGCCGTCTCCACCAGCATCCCGTAAAGACGACGAAGCTTGATGCCACCATAGAGAAAATGACCGACGATAAGCGAATACAAAACCGCGATCGTTGACACCTCTGTGGCAGTAGCCACGCCCTCACCCACTGCGCTGCGGATCACAAAGGGAAGTGCCAATGCTGGCGAGGCAAGCAGGAAAAGTCGACCGATGGTCTTCCAAGGTGGACGGCTCACCATCGAGGTGTCTTCATGGCGCGCCTTCCAGCGCGCTACACCCACAAGGGTGAACAGCAGGACCATCGCAACAACGAATCCAGCCTGGAAAAGACCAGCGATCGACAACCCCGCCACCGATCCGAGAACGATGAGCACGATGCTCGGCGGCACCGTATCGGCCATTGCGGCACCAGTGCCAAGTAGTGCCACCATCTCAGGCCGTTTGTTACCGCGGCGAGTCATCTCCGGAAACAGTGCTGGCGCGACGGTTGCCATGTCAGAAACCTTGGATCCAGAAATGCCAGAGACAATGAACAGTGATCCAAGCAGCACATAGGACATGCCGGCTTTGATGTGCCCAATCAGTGACGCGAGGACATCAACGATAACCTTGCCCATACCCGTTGAGTCCAAGATGCACCCCAGCAACACAAACACCGGGACCGATATCAGCACGATGTTTGACATCCCCTCATCCATACGGCTCACGATGATTTGCATTGGAATCGTAGTCGAGAATGCCAAGTAGCTCATAACCCCGAGACCAAAACAAAACGCAATGGGTACACCCGCGACTAATAGCGCGGCGACGAGAACTACAAGGAATACGACGAGGCTGCCGCCCTTGAATGACATGAACAGAGGGGCGCCTGCATAAAAAGCAAGCGCCACGCCACCAACAACCACTGCCGCACCAATAAGACGGTTAACTGGAATCGTGCGAATTGCATAGAGCACGATGATGGAAAGCATGAGAATCGCGCCAGCCGGGATAGCCGCCACTCTGTAAGTATTCGGGATTTGCAGAGTCACCATCTCAACGACCCACTCTTCTTTAGCGTGCTCGATGGCAGGGCCAATCAAGAACGCCATGAACACGGCTACGGACACGACAGCCAATGCATTCACGAAGTCACGCGCACTTGACGGTAAACGATCTACGAAAGTTGATAACCGCAGATGCTCATTGCGGTACATCGCAATAGCAGCACCGATCATCGCGACCCAGATGAATGCCATCGAGACTGTTTCATCGATCCAATCAATCGGGCTTCCAAAGACATACCTCGATACCACGCCGCCGAATAGAAGGGTAACGATGACTGCAATCAACACTGCTGAAACAGCTTCCACTGGCACCATCCAGGCAGATTTGGACTTTTGCTCCAGGAAAGGACTACCCGTTTCCTCTAAATGATGAGGAGAAGTTACCTGCGAATTTTGGCTCATAACTCGGACTCCGAAGTCAGACGAGGTTGCTGAAATACAGACCGAGAGGAAAGCTCAGTTGTCATTTCGACAAGCAGTAAGGCGATGTGATGTTGCATGGTATTTTTTCCAGGTGACCGTTAAATCGACCAGTTTTTCGGTAAAGGGATAACTGCGGCACACTCGGGCGAAATCAGTGGATATGGCTTGACCGTCTAATCGTCAATGGCAATATTTTCAATCGCGCCCTTGTTGTCATGCTCGGAAAAAACCGTGCTGCCGAATGGCTGATTCCTCGCAATAAGAGGGGATCAGCGACTATGCAAACCTTGTTTTTTAAGCGCATCTGAGAATCTTCGGTCCGTGGGCTGCAACGAGGTCGCCGCCCTCGTCATGCTGCAAGACTTGGTGTTAAACATAACCCAACCGCATGGCTATACATGTCTTCTTACGAAAGCCGATTAAAGCCTTTCAATCTGCACAAGGGCAGTGAGTGACTTGGTTCGCCGGCGGTTGAGTGTTTTATGTTGGCTTGCGCTGTAAACGTAACTTTACGCAGACAACTTACCAGAGTACTTTTCCAAGATTCCCCAAGCTTCATCCCCGAACTTCTTCTTCCACTCGGCGTAATAGCCTGCCTTATTCAATGCAGCACGGAAAGCCTTGCCATCCACGGTATTGAAAATGAGGCCTTTCTCCTTGAGCTTCATCTGAAGCTGCGAGGTCTGCTCCGCCATGACAATTCGTTGTCGCATCGCGTGAACCTCAAAGATACGCGTCGCCAACTGACGAAGATCCTCAGGCAAAGAGTTCCAGGAACGCTTGTTCGCAACGAGCCAGAAGCCATCCCAAGCGTGAGCGGTCATCGAGCAATACTTCTGAACTTCGAAGACCTTGGCAGCTTCGATCGTCGCAAGGGGATTTTCTTGCCCATCGGCGACCTTCGTCTGCAAGGCTGTGTACAGCTCACCAAAGGGAATAGTGGTCGGCGAAGCGTTCATCGCGCGGAACAAAGAACTGAGCATTGGTGCGGCCGGTACGCGAATCTTCAGGCCAGCTAAATCCGCCGGGGAAACGATGGGTTTGTTTGATGTCGTGATATGACGAAAGCCATAGTCCCAAATTTTTGGAAGCGCGACCAGGTTGGCCTTGTCGAACGATCCTCGAATATGGTTTCCGAGATCTCCATCCATCGCGTTCATGGCAGTGTTGGTATCGGGGTAGGCGAAAGGAAGGACGCTGAGCGACGCGACTGGAAACAGCGTTCCCCAGATCTGACCAGCTGTCGATACGAAATCGATTGCGCCTGACCGAACCTGCGCGATCGTGTCAGTGTCGCTCCCGAGTTGACCACTTGCAAAAACATCAATTGCAAGCCGGCCATTCGACTCGCGAAGGATGTCTGCGCAGGCCGCCTTCAACCCGATTGGAATCGAATGAGAGTCTGGGATGGAGATAGCAATTTTCATGGAGTGCTTACTGCTCGACTGCGCAAAAACGCTGGGTGTAGCCATAGCGGCTGCCGCACCCACCATGCCCGTCAAGACCTTTCGGCGATCTGCGCTACCGAGGCTTGAAGGTTTGAAATTGCTCGAATTGTGTTCAGTCATATCTTTGTCTCCGTTAGGTTGTAAAGGTAATGGTCAAAAATTTTTGCATTCAAGCGGGCAGGCCGCCATCAATCATGAAAGTGGCGCCTGTGACATAGGAGGCCTCTTCAGAGGCAAGCCAGAGCATCGGATATGCCAGTTCGGAAGGTTCAGCCCAACGCTGCATGACGCACGGCGGGACGAGCGCCTCGACGGCGTCGCTGCCTAGCCTCGCCACATGAAATGGTGTTCTCGTGTAACCAGGGCAGATGGCATTTACGCGGATGCCGTGTTCTGCTTCTTCATAGGCAGTTGTACGAGTCAGCGCCAGAACTCCCGCCTTGGTTGCATCATAGGCTGCCATACCCTTTCGCCCGTACACAGCATAGGTCGAGGAAACATTAACGATGCTGCCCTTGCCTGATTTGCGCAGATGCGGCAAAGCCGCACGTGTCATCGAGACGAAACTCAAAAGATTAACGCGGATGATGTCTTCCCATGCAGACCATGGCGCATTCTCGACGGACTCATATCGACGGATACCCACATTATTCACAACAACGTCAAGGCCTCCGAAGGCGCTGACGATCTCTTTCACGACACGATCAGCTTCACTCTCAATCCCAACGTCTGCGACAAACCCACGAACGTCTGCATTTGGCACCTTTGCTTTGATCGCACGCACCGCGTTATCGACTGTCTCTTGATGGAGATCGATCAAGGCCACCTTTCCACCCTCTTCGCAGAAGATTTTTCCGGCTGCGCTACCGATACCGCCGCCACCACCGGAGATGGCTGTTACTTTGGAGTTGAGTCTGTTAGTCATTTTTCAAATAAAAAAGGTTGATTGAGGGTAGAGTTTTTTTAGCGCTTACTTGTTAAAGACGCCAGGCTGATGCACTTCGATGACGTTGCCGTCTGGGTCCTGTAAGAACACTTGATGCCAGCCGGGAATTGCCCAGCAGCCATAGTCCGAGTAACGAATGCCACGCTCATTGCATCGACGCATGAAACCCTGGATGTCATCGGTGCGAAAGCAAAAGTGGCCACGCGCCATCGGATTGACGAATTGCTTCATCTTGAATCCGGTATCGAGATCGCGTTCGGCCCAATGGAATTCGATGGCGCCGTCTGTAAGAAAGTCAACCGCGCCAGCGTACGGCCGATCCTCGCGTCGCGCGCTGATCACGGTGTGTTCTTCGTCTTTGATGGTCCCGAGATCGAAAAGTGTCTTGTAAAACTGGGTCAGTCTCGGCAGGCTGTCCGTGCACAGATTCATGTGATGAAACTTGAATTTCATGGATAGGGCTCTCGTCAAGTTAAAAAAATGGGGCTATCTCGGCAGCACAACGCAAATGTGTGTTCACAAAGTGAGTCCGATGGTCAAACTATACAAACTTTCACAGGTGCAATCAATATTCCATGAGTGAATTTAATTGGTGTTTTCCCTAGTCATATTTCGACTTTTCGGCAGGTATATTTGGGATTGAAGTTCACAAGTAAATTAATAATTCCATATATGAATTCAACAGTGCTAGAGCCTGCTTGGCAGGGGAAGACCCAGGTAGTCCGAAATGAGGTGTGCAGCGAGGCTGCCGCGCGTCGAGTGGCTGCGATGCTCGATCTGGATCCAGACGGCATCGTTGAGGGCATACCGCTACCGCGTGGATGGCAGTTCATCCTCATGGGGGCTGACACCAGGCGATCCGCACTAAGAGCTGATGGATTCCCCGGGCTCGGTGTTGCGATGCCTGATCTTGGGTTGCCGCGACTGTTGCTTGGGGAGCGGACGGTCTCCTACCGGCAAGAAATCCCGATTGGCTCTCGGCTCTTGCGCACAAGTGCTATCGAGAGCTTGAGGCGCAAGACGTCTGCCACGGGCCCGATGGCGACAGCGACGATCTCACATCAGTTGCAACTCGACGGCAAAAACGAGCCAGCCTTGGTTGAAACTCAAACTTATCTGTTGCTTCCAGCACGCAACGGACCCGTTACCGAAGACGTAACCAGCCACTTCGAAGAAATCACAGCCGAAAAGCTCAAAACAGTCGTACCCGACGAAACTTTGCTTTTCCAGTATTCCGCTCTTGGATTTAATTCACACAAAATTCACATTGATCGCTCGCACGCTCGTCGCGTAGAGGGGTTCCCCGACCTTGTAATGAACGGAGGGCTTGCAACGCTGTTGCTCACGGAATTCCTTCGCCGCGACCTTGGAGTCTCACCCACTGCCATCAAGCTGCGCCACGTTGCGCCTCTTTACTGTGGCCGCCCCCTGACCCTCGCCGCCGACCGTAAAGGGGCTAATTGGCACTTGAAAGCGTATGACCACAAGCACGCTCTCGCGATCGACATGGAGGTAGATACACAATGAGCTTCGAACCCTTAAAAGGCATCCGAGTCCTGGACCTTACAAGCGTAGTTGTCGGGCCTGTATGCACATGGCGCCTTGGTCAATACGGAGCGGAAATCATCAAAGTGGAGAGCCCGGAGGGTGATCTTATGCGGGGCCTTGGCGGTTTATCCCCAACGGGCCAGCACTCGGGCACTTACATGCACCTCAACCGGGGAAAACGCAATATTTGCCTGGACCTGAAGAAGGACGACGCGAGAGAGGTGATGAAGCGGTTGGTGGCCTCAGCCGATGTGATCGTCGCCAATATGCGCCCACAGGCTTTAGAGCGTCTCGGTTTGGATGCAGCCACAATACGATCCCGCCACCCAGACAAGGTTTACTGCCTGATAACAGGTTACGGAACCGACGGCCCCTACGCTGGTCAACCAACTTACGACAGCGTAGTTCAGGGTGCCACTGGCATGGCAGGCTTGACGCTCCAGCGAGATGGAACTCCGAGATACGTGCCACTGTTGATCTGTGACCATGTTGTAGGCGAGATCGCTGCCGGTGCAATACTTGCCGCAATTGTCGCGCGCAAGTCGACAGGTGAAGGATCAAGCATCGAAGTACCAATGTTTGAAACCATGGCGGCTTTTGTACTCCAGGAGCACCTAGCACAACAAAGCTTCGATCCACCTGTGGGCCCCGCCGGTGACTCACGCTTGCTCAGCCCACACAATCAGCCAGTGAAAACAGCCGACGGATGGATATCTTTCACAGTCAACACGGACTCGCAGGTCCGCAGCTTCCTGATGGCGGCAGGTCACCATGACCTGCTCGAAGACGTGCGCTTCAACAGCGTTGCTGCGCGTGCACGCAACGTCAAAGAATGGTTCGAGGTGAGAGGCGCGCCCCTTACTCACAAAACCACAGCACAATGGCTCGAATTGCTGCAAGCAGCGGATATCGCTGTTCAGCCGTGCCACACGTTGGAAACACTACCGAGTGACCGCCACCTTCAGGCCGTTGACCTCATCGCATTTGAAGATCATCCCACTGAAGGCAAAACTGCAGCGATCCGCTCAACCATTCGATTCGGGGAGGAATACCCAAAGCGCCGTGAACCCTCGCAGCCTCGGGGCTGGGAGACGCGCGCCGTGTTGCAGGACATCGGCATGGCAGCCGATGAAATCGAAAGCATCTTATCTTCCGGTGCTGCGTACGAGCACTCTCCCGCTATCGATTGATTAGCACGCCAACCTACCTTCACGAACGATAGGGGTCAATGGATATGAAAGTTGGTTCTTGCTGATAAAAAGCGAGAGCCTAAAGCGGGCCCAAAAACCTCGTTGATCGTCAGCGATGCAGCACAGCTTTGTAGCTGACGACCTCTGACTAGGTTTTAGCTGTGCGGGTAACGCGTTCAGAACGCGCAGACTTCGCCGCGATTTCTCGCCCCACAACAGCACCACCCAACCGCTCAGACAGCATGCGGGCTGCTACCCCAAGCGCCTGCGTGACCTCAGGGATAGACTTGCGATCAGACTGATCGATTCGTTCAGCATATGGCACGGTAAGTGCCGCTATGGCATGGCCTTGGGTGTCCAGTATTGGATAAGCCACTGCGTAGAGGCCACGTACCTGAACACTCGGAATGGATTCGAACCCAGTGATGAGAATCGTTTGAAGCACTGCGTCTATCTGGATATCCGCCTGATCAGGATTGCGCTGAAGCGCCTCATCAATCCGCAGCTTTCGAGTTGCTTCGTCTTGAAAAGCAAGCAATACGCGACCTGATGCAGAGATTAAAACGTCAAGTTCCGAACCAGCGCGAAGACTGAAGCCCATTCCGCTCGGGTTATCCACTTTTGCCAGCACAACCTGCTTGCCCTGCGAATACACGGTCAGGTGACACGACTGATCCAAGTCTGCCGCCAAGCGCTGCATGATAGGCATGGCTTCCAGTAGCAGCCGGTGTGTCGGGGGGTTGATGTGAGCTAACTCAAAGAGTCTGGTAGTGACCGCATAGGAACTGTCATCTACCTGCGACACATACCCACGGTCAACTAAGCAGGTGAGCATACGGTAGATTTCGCCAACGCTTCGGTTAAGTCGTTGCGCAATCACTTTTTGTGGCAGTGGATGCTCGCTCCGGCAGAGCATTTCCAGGATGTCGAGCCCTTTTTCTAGCGCTGGCGCTGAATAACCCCGACGCTCTTGCTCCAGAGGCTGCGCTGTTTCTTTTAGATTAGCCTTCATGCGACGATGATACGCGCTTGAAATGGAAATTTCACCTAAGTCCTTTGCACTATGATTATTAGGTCAAATTTGGATTGAATTTCGTTGAAATTATCACTAATTTTTAACCGCTGTTAAAAGATCCAACAGTACTGCAACACAAAAACGCATCAAGCAATTGAACATCCGCCTGCTCACGCAGAATGTGAACGCACAAGCATGAATGCAGGCACCAAACGTCAAGAGTGCTATTCAGTCCATCGCTAGCGACGCCAAGGATGCACTTCAACCACATGCCACAAGCGTACTGCACTCGCTATGATGGCTCGCTTTGCTTCGCATCCCCATTCCCCCATCCCCCATGTCAGCCGGACTCAACAACGCCCAACTCGAAGCCGTGAACTATGTCTCCGGCCCTTGCCTGGTGCTGGCCGGGGCGGGTTCGGGCAAGACGCGGGTGATCACGCACAAGATCGGCCGCCTG
>JACCEC012056480.1_pt1 | contig 11361 bp, 20 predicted proteins | sample 7450121 | NCBI WGS metagenome assembly JACCEC01 (sample SAMN15323455, study PRJNA562643) | freshwater metagenome | isolation source: river surface water | place: USA:Blue River Watershed | collected 2017-08-18 | reverse complement strand
TCCAGCAGTACCAGCTGGTGCTGCACGGAGCCATCTGTAGCCAGCACAGGGCCAGCGTAGTGGTCGCCTGGGCGCAATGGGATTTCAACGGCTGCATAGCCATGCACAACCGGTTTGCTGGCTTGTTTCGCCTCAATGGCGTGTAGGGTTACTGCAGACATGGGTGGTTCCTGAGAAAAAATGATTGAAGAATTAAGCTGTGAGGGGAATCAAGCGGACGGCAACAACCGAGCCTTCGCCGCTCTTGCGGTCGTCGTACTGGTAGCCGTAGCTGAAGGTGCAAAGCCAGGCGTGGGAAGCGTTGTCTTCCTCGCTGGTCCAGTGCCAGGCGGGCGTGAGTTTGTCTTTGAGGTTGGCAAACAGCAGGGCGGCAACGGGGCGGCTGGGGAGCTCTGCGCCCAGTTTTTTTGCCCAGTTCATGGCCTTCTTCCAGGTGAGCTTTTCGCTCTGGTCTGGCAGTAGGATGGCCGCGCAGTGCACGCCGTCTTTGCGGGTGGTGATGCCGAAGAAGATGCCGCCATCTAGGTCGCTACCGATGGTGGGCAGGGCGGTGAATGAGGTGGTTTTGATGGGGTTTGCAGTAGTGGTGGACATAGTTAAAGCTCCGAGTGAGTTAAGGGTTGACTTGGCCGATGTGCCCGTCGCGGTAGCGCAACTGACTGCCCCAGCGGCTGGGGATGCTCAGGGCCGCGTCGGCACCCGGGCGCATCGGTGGGGTCTGCAGGTCTTTGCAGGTGCTGTAGGTGCCCTGTGTTGACATGTAGCTGTATTGGGTGGGGCCGGCCACACTGGTGCTGACTGGCGGGCGCTTGCATTTGGCCTTCGCCTGGTTCTTGCGTGGCTTTGGCCCTGAGGCCTCGACGATCACGCGAACGTTGCCCGCACCTAGTAGACCGACCGCCTTGCTGGTCAGGCTGTAGCGCACCGGGTTGCCGTGTACCTTGGTCGCGCCATCCGACTGCAGATAGCCCTGGCTATACAGGCCGTTGATGGTGCCCCGGTGGCTGGGATCGGCGGCATCCAGCGCGGCCAGCTCGCTCACACTGGATGCACCGTGCAAAGCAATCAGATTGAGGCAGCGTAGGCTCTTGGCCGAGATAGGTCCGCAGGTCATGCGGCCTCCGCAAGGGTCAACCGGTTGCAGGCGGCTAGGGCTTGCAGCTCCAGGTGGCGGATGTCGCCGGTGTTGCCCAGCAGCACGTGGGGCAGGAACTGATTGCCCTCGGTCTCGCTGATGTGCGCGCCTGCCACTGGCGCAATGCCGGGGCGCACCACTTGCCAGATGGAACCGTCCAACCGGCGCACCATGTCGGCTTCGTTTTCAAAGCGGCAGTCTGAGATAACGATGCGATCGCGCCCGCACTCGGCCAAGATGGCGATGGCCTGGCAGGTTTTTTTGATCCAGTAGTCTGGGTCTTGTGCGCGGCGGTATTCGGTGCCCCACCATTGCAGGATCTGGCGCGGGCTGCGGGGCACGTGCAGTAGCTTGGGGGACAGGCCAGCGGCTTTGAATACACCAGCAATGCAGTCCGAGAAACCAATGTCAAGGCAGCGGTACAGGGTGAGTGCGCTGATAGGGTGTTCTTTGGTCTCGCGCTGGGTTAGGTGTATGGGGTCGATGTCAAAGGCCGCTGCCACTTCTTTGCGCAGGGCGTCTGCAAAGGCAAGTTTTACAAAGCCACGTTGTTCGACCAGGACGTCGGCCACGGTGTCTTTGCCGCTACCAGCAAGGCCGGTCAACGCGACTAGGGTGATGGGATTCAGGCTAGGGCAGGTCATGGTGTTAAACAAGCTCCAGTTGGGGTTGTGGATCGGGTTGGGGTTGGTTGGCTGCAGGCGCGGGTACGACTGCGACGAGGGTGGAGTTGCGGGCCGATATGCGCACGTCTACCAGTGGGGCCTGGATGGTGACCAGAGCGCCTTTTTTGAGCTGGTGTGCTGCGGCCATGGCCTGCTCGTATTGGCCGACGGGGTAGGGCTGCTCGAAGTGCGTGCGGGTGTGGAAGTCGTTGTGCAGTTCGACATCCATGCACAGCACCGGTACCGAATGGCCCTCGCCATCCAGCACAGCGGTGCGGACTTCGGCGCGGTGTAGAAGCGTGCCGGTGTATTCGGCAACCGTGCGTTGCAGTGCAGACGTTTGCATGGTCAGCGTACCCAAACCAGCATGAAGAAGCACACGGCAACCGTGGCCCATGCGCAGACTTGTATGGTCTTGTGTTGCCAGTCGGGCTTGGGTGGTGGCAGCTGATTGCCCAGGCGGTCGAAGTGTTGGGAGTACTTCATGCTGCCACCGGCACCAAAATGCCAAAATCATCCGCCACCATGTAGCCGATGCTCCGGTTCCAGATGCGGCCTTGCTGGTCGGTACGCGTCTCGCAGCCGTACCACTTGTTGCGATGGGATGGGTTCTCGTCAAAACGCGAGGTCTGCATGTAGACCTTACACGTGCCGTCAGCGCTTCTGCATTCGTAGAGCGAAAAGTTGCCGCGCTCGCTGAACTTCACCAGGTGAGTGGGCTGCGCGGCCAACACGGCCTCATCAGGCTTGGCCTGCACGGCTTCAATGGCTGTCTGGACAGCCGCAGCCATGAATTTGGTGAACGCCGCGCTGGTCAGCGTCTTTTTGACTGCCGCTTGTATGTCAGCGGCTGCATGGGGTGTGTGCAATTTTCACTCCTTGCCCGCTTGAGTGCGGGATTGACTTAGAACGGGTTCAAAATGCACTCTTTCAACACGGGAGAACACCATGAAAAAGAGCGAGATCAATGATTTGACAGATGCGTTTGACACGCGCCTGCAAAGCTTGCAAAGGCACCACGCACCAGCCGAAGAGCAAGCTGCAGCCATTGCGGTGTATGAGCGGGTGCGCACAGCGCGGTCCATCTGTCAGGCCCTGCTTACGTCGGGGTTTACGGATGCGTCGGTGGTGGCATTGGCCGTGGAGCTGGGCCGCGTGGCGCAGGCTGCACAAGGACCAAGCACTGCCGAGTAAGGGTTGCGGCATGTGCCGCTTCCATTGCAATACGCGCAAGGCGCGGGGGAGCTGTCGAGGGCTATGGCGTCTTCATTCCACCAAGCCTCAACAGCGCGGCCATCTGCACTCTTGTAGCGCAGCAAGTAGCTGTTGGTCCCGGTGGTGTATTCGGCACGGGCAATGATCTGCCCGGTTTCGCCGCTGACTGCGATGCTGGCCTGTTGGCCTAGATCGAACTTGTAGGTGGCGGGTGTTTGCAATTTTCACTCCTATCCCGCGCAATGTGGCGGGGTTGGACTGGATTATTAGTGCCGGTTATATTTATGTCAACAGTGGCGCTTGTATTTTGTTAAAATATTTTTCACCGGCATCCTGCTGGAAGGAGATTTTTGATGAAAACGTTGCAACAACCCACGCTGGCACAGAAGGTGTCGGCGGCAATTTATGTGATGTCGATGTGGCCGGAGCTGCCGGGGGTGGCCACCATCAATACCCTGATGTGGCCGTACATGGTGCCACCGTTGACGCCGGTCTCAATGCTGGATGAGGGTGCCCCTGCTGGGCCGTGGGTGCTGGAGCCTGGCGACGTGCGCCGCCAAGCCGCTAAGACTTTGGCCAGTGTTTGTATTGCGCTGCTAGAAGGCGTGCCTGAGACTCTGACTGAGCGGATTTGGACAGAACAAGCTGCGTACCTGTCTTCAGCTCTCGAACCTGCGCTACGAGATGATAGAACCCCGATGTTTCGTGAAGATGCACTACATCCCCCGGCGAATATTGGCGAGTGGATGCAAGCTTTTTCGGGTCCATATCATCCCCATCGGCAAGGTATTTCAGAAGGTAGTGATACATAGACTTTCTCAGTGGCCCGGTTATTCTTCTAGTTTGCTGAGCCGACGACTTCCAGCCACCGCCGCTCTGAAATGATCTCTATGGTGTGCCCCTTGTCCTGTAATTCGATGGCTCGCTGAATTTTGCGCCCAAAGCTGGTATGCACCCAATCTGGTGACACCCGGGTTCCGATCACCAAAATATCCACACGCTTTGTCACGCTGTCCAACGGCATGCCTCCCGCCCGCAAGGTTAATCGTTCGCAGGCTGATCGGGTGCCATACATAAACTCGCCAGTCATGCATACGCCCGCGTTGCGCAAGTCAACAGTCACTGCGTCGTCTATGGGTAGCGACACAACTTCCGCCGATGCGGATCCTGTTTCTGTGAAATTGCTTCCGATGATTTCCGTAAGTGTTGCCAATAGATGGGTGCGTTCCGGTTCGGTGATAACACCGTCAGCAAGAACTTCGCGCACTTTGAGAGCGATCACGCTGCCTGGCCACGCGTTGGTGGCTTCCGGGTTGGCACTAAGCCATGCGGACAAAAGGTGAACTTCTTTGTCATGCAGGCTGCCATCAGCAGTGATTCCGTCGACCATGCCAAGCAGGTGCTCTATTGCCTTATTGGTGTGATGCCTAGCCAGTGATTTTTGGATAGAAGTTGAGGTGTCCATAAGCCGTCCCTAAGTACTTTCAGAAATTCCAAACGACTCTTGCCCGGTTGTTTTTATACGATGCAAAACAAAAAACATGGCCGCTGAACAGGTCAAGCTGATTGAATGTTCGCGGGTTTGAGCGCGGGCGATTCGTGTTTTACTGGCGGCTCCCGCGTGCCGACAAACGAATGCGCCGTAGCTTCCAAGATATCCCGTTGCGTTTGTGTAAGCACCTCAAAATATTGGGTCTGCGTCACGGTCAGGAATGGCCATGTCCTGTCTGTATTTGTTCTCGCCCCGTGGTTGGCTGCACTGGCTTCGTCCACTTCTGTTGCAAGGCGTGCGCTGAATGCACTAATCGGGCACCCTAAGCCTTTTGCAAAGCCTTTTGCTGCTTTAAGACTCAGTGGTGTGTGGCCGTTCAAAAACGAGGTTACTGCGGACTGGCTTCCGATTTGATAAGTTTCACCAAAAACGACCTGGGACAGGCGTTCCTTTTGAGCAAACCAAATTTCCTTAAGCCTCGCAGCTTCGGCTTTGGTCTCTGGCGTGACTTTGGCTTTGCGCAGTTTTCTGTCCATGGCCTAAATCATTACCGCAACTACTAAAAACAAATAACAGTGGCAGTGTTGACATACAATACAAGCGCCACTCATAATTACGCCATGAGCACTATTAAATCCATCCGAAAGCGCCTTGGTGTAACCCAGGCTGAACTTGCCGCTGGCATGGGCTGCACCCAGGGCAATGTGGGGCATTACGAGCGGGGGCAGTCCGTGCCACCTAGCTCTGCAAAACGACTCATTGAGTTCGCTGGGGGGTTGGGGGTCACTATTACGTTCAACGACATCTACATGCCCGAGCTGGCCCAGTCGACCACCACTACCCAGCCAGCGGCTGGCAACGTCGCGCAGGGGGTGGCGAATGTCTGAGCCCTGCAGCCGTTGCGGCACTTCAAGTGTCGTGCTGTTCAACCGCATAGAGGAGCCTTTCCGCCGCTGGATCTGCGATGAGTGTGGCGCTACAGGTCGACAGTCCCCCGAATTGCGACTTGAAGAAGTTGCACTTCCCATTCGGGCACCTTTCACCCTACATAAGGACCCTAACCAATGACCAATTTTGTGACCTTTTTCGCCGTGATGTGGGTAATTGCCATAGCGCTCAATCTGCGCGACATGGCAAGTGGCGGTCTGCCCCGACAAACCACGCGTGGTGCGCAGGCCTTTCGGGTGTTCATGTTGTGTGGGTATTTGGCTTGGGCTATTTGGCTGCTGGCGAAGGGTGCTTAGGATGAGTCGCGTCAACCTACCAATTTTGCCGAGTGGGTCAGCCGTAGCGCCCGTCGGTCGATTGCCTCGTTCGACTGGGCAATCGCCACAACGTCCATGCCCTTGTCCTGCATCGCTGCAGTCCGTGTGGATTGCAGAGATTGAAGAGCTGCAAGCCATTTCTGCTGTGATTCGGCAGGCATAGATGCTATGAGTGCGTCCATAGCCAATTCCACTGCAGCTAGGTCTGCGCGTTGCCTGTGCACGCGTGTAAAAAGTTCGTCCGGTGTCATGGGGAGCCCTTTGGTGAAGTTGATTTGTGTGAGAGCAATCAGTGTAGCCAAGCGGGTTGCCCGTCAATTTGTCGCCCACCGCCATTCGATCTGGCGCACTGGAATCCGTGGTGTTTCCCTCCCTGACACCTTGGCCGCGCGTGGGAAGACGCTCGGCCATTGGTGCGCCAGGGCGGTGGGTGCTTTCTATTGCTGCTTTTTGTTCCATGCCAGTAGTGTGTTTTTTTTGCCTTTTTTTGTCTCCCCTAAACACCCCTAAAAATTACGGAGCCTTGGATGAAGCTGTTTTATGACGATGAATTCGACGCAATCGCCAGCGCGATTGGTGAGAGCGGCAAGCCTTTCAAGATAGTGGCTGCGCACATATTCCCCGACATGAAGCCTGAGAGCGCCTACGCGCGTTTGAAGGAATGCTGTAGCCCCACAGGTGACCAGCGATTGACCTTTGGGCAGGTAATTCGCCTGATGCGCTTCTGCGAGGCCTATGACCCGCTGCAGTATGCGTGCGATGAGACGCTGCACGCGCGGCCAACGCGCAAAGATCCATCGGATGAGCTGGTGAACCTGACCGAGGTGATACACGGCGCTGCGGACACGATGAACCGTGCGCTGAAGGCGATTGAGCATATACAAGCACGGGGTGGCATAAGGGCGGTGGCCTGATGCGGCCAGCAGGCGAGGCCAGTTTGGCCATCCTCCAGGCTGCACACACTATCCGCCGTGAACGTGCGGAGAGCGGGAAAGGACCTACTCTGGCTGAGCTGGTGGCCCGATCGCAGGTGGGCTATAAAGCTGCCCGCGCCACGGTACAGAACCTGACGCGGGCAGGGCACCTCAAGATTGCTGGCACCTGCAAGGTACCGGGGCGCAACCGGCCAGCGGCTGTTTACGTGCCGGTGGAGCCGGAGCCCGACATGGTGTCTGGTCCGGGGTGGGCGGGCTTGGGCGAATGCATGCAGAGCTGGACGAGGTAGCCCCAACACATGACCAACTCACAAACCCCGGTGGTGGTGCCTCCGGTTTGGGACAACATCCCCGCAGATTTGGCGACACGGCAGCAATGGCTGCTGTGGAAGTTTGAGCCCAAAGAAGGGCAGGCCAAACCGGGCAAGATTCCGTATTACGTGCAGGGTGGCCGTCGCACAGGCGGCCAGGGCGATGACCGGGACCGAATGCGCCTGGCTACGTTGGCCGTGGTGCGGCGCGCGTATGAGCGCGGTGGGTGGACGGGTATTGGCTTCGCCTTCCTTCCTGGTGATGGGCTGATCGGCATCGACATTGATGGTGCGATCGACCTGGAGACGGGCGTGGTGACTGAGCGGTGTGCCAACATCATTAAGGCCTGCAACAGCTTCACCGAGTATTCCCCCAGCGGCAAGGGCGTGCACATCATTGTGCAGGGCACCACCGCCACCAACAAGAGCAATGACATCGGCCTGGAGGTGTTTTGTGAGCGGCAGTTTTTCACGTTCACGGCCAACCGGTACCCGGACACGCCGACCGATGTGTTGCCCATTGATGAAGGCGTGCTCAAGCGCCTACACGCCACCATTGATGAAGCCAAGGCGGCGCACCGGGCCAAGTCACAGCCAGCGCCATTGCCTAAGCCGAACCCTCCCGCGTCGGCACCGGCCGCGCAGCCGGATGGATCAGGTGCCGATGACTTTAAGCGGGTGAACGAGGCCGCTATGGCCAGCTTGCAGGGCTGGGTGCCGTCGCTGTTCCCCAAGGCTACGCAGAAGGGCCTGGGCTATCGCGTCACCAGCAAGGCACTGTGCCGTGATCTGCAGGAAGACTTGAGCGTGATGCCTGAGGGCATTGTGGACTTCGGTTTGTCGGACATGGGTGATGCCAAGCAAGGCCGCCGCACGCCTATCGACCTGGTGATGGAGTGGCTACCCACGGCCAAGCCAAAAGACGCGCTGCACTGGCTTGCCCAGCGGCTGGGCATTGCTTTAACCCAGCCCACCCAGCGCAAGCCGAAAATATCGGCCGCGAACGATTCCGCTCCCGCTGGGGAAGGTAAAGACGCGAAGGGTGAGGGGCAGGGCGGTAATGGTGGAGCTGGTGGCGGTGGTGATGGGCCGCCCGACGCGGACGATGATGAATACCCAGACGTGATTGGGCGTCTGGTCAAACATCGGGGCCGGCCACTGGACTGCCGCGAGAACGTGATGTATTGCCTGCAGTTGGACCCAGTGCTCAAGCTGCTGGTCAAACAGAACGATTTCACCCATCTGTTGGAGCGCAGTCGCACCACGCCCTGGGGGCATCCACCCGGCGAATGGAACGAGGAAGACGATCTGATGCTGGGCGAGTACCTGCTGCGCGTTTTCGGTCTGGGCGTCAAGGCCACGACCACCTTGCGCAATGGCGTGTTGATGGCGGCGCGATCGGCAAAGTACAACCCGGTGCTGGACTTGATCCACGCGCAGAAGTGGGACGGCGTTGACCGCCTGGAGCATTGGTTGACCGATGTGTATGAGATCGAGGAGCGGCCCTACACCAAGCTGATCGGCAAGTGCTTCATCATGGGCTTGGTCAAGCGGGCGCTGCAGCCTGGTTGCAAGTTCGATTACATGCTGATCATTAAGGGAGAGCAGGGCTTGAAGAAGTCCACCGCCTTCCGTGCGCTGGCTTACCCCTTCTTCACCGATAACGCGATCCGCATGGGCGAAAAGGATTCGCTGATGGCGATGCAGCTGGTGTGGATTGCCGAGTCGGCTGAGCTGGAGTCGTTGAACAAGTCCGAGACCACACAGATCAAGCAGTTTCTATCGGCGCAGGAGGATATGTTCCGCCCGCCGTATGGTTCGCAGTTGATCCGGGCCAAGCGTCACAGTGTGAACGTGGGCACGACCAATGCGGACACCTTTCTGAAGGATGCGACCGGGGACCGGCGCTTCTGGCCGCTGGAAGTGCACCAGGTGAACGAGGAGGTGCTGGCCGGTATGCGGCTGCAGCTATTTGCGGAAGCATTGCACCGATTGAACGAGGGCGAGCGCTACTGGCCGTCAAAGGATGAGGAGCGCGAGCTGGTGTTCCCTGAGCAGGAACCGTTCAAGCGTGTGGACGAATGGGAAAACATCCTGGACGCCTACGTGAACCGGGACATCCCCGACAAGCACGACGACCCGCACGCGCCCGTCAATGCCAAGCGCCCATTCTTCACAACCACCGAGTTGTACGACCGCGCCTTGGTGATCAAGGCTGACCGGATCGATGGCGCTGGCAATATGGACACGCGCATCAGCAATGCCATGAAAGCACTTGGCTTTGACCGGCACAGAGAGACCGCAGGCAAGCGCCGTCGCGGCTTTCAACGTCGTGCCCCCACACCCCCACCGGCAGCGCCTAACTCCGCGCCTGTGGCCCCTAATACGGCCCACGTTGGGCCGTCAGTGGATCAGGATGATGACCTGCCGCTGTAATAACCCCTTTTCCCGCAAATCAACCGCTTGTGGTGGCGTTTGGACGCCATGCTGGCTGGTCACGCCCCGGCTGAACTTCTGTTCAGTCGGTCCTGTCGCCGCCGCCGTCCACCCCGTCCACCCTCCGTCCACCTGGGGTGGACGGCGCAAGTGGTTGATTTGGTTAGGGAAATGGGCATCCGTCCACCCGTCCACCCTCGGACCCCTTCCGTACACACGTATGCACACACGCAGACACGTGGGGGCGCGTGTCTGCGCGCGCACGCACGGGCGCAGCTTACCCACACTCATGTGGTCGGGTTGGACAGGTGGACGGAATGAGTATCCATGCGGGTTTGCGACGTCCACCCCACGTCCACACACCGTCCATCACCTCATTTTTGAAGGAGCAGTGCAGTGAACCAACAGGCCAACCAGCCAGCCGCGAAGCTTGATTTGCGGAATGACATGCCCGAAACCGCCAAGTGGGTGGATGCCAAGCGCAAAGAACACGGTGCTGAGTTTGTCAACACGTGCATTCGGCGGGCAATGAAGGGCGAGCCCGGCTACTTCTACGCCATGGAGGCTGGCCACGTGCTGGGCACACCGTGGCCAGCCGCCAATCCGGTGGGCCAGTACCACCAGTGCTACTTCACGATGGGCGGCACGTTTGCGGGGTTCCTTGCCGATCCATCAACTTCCATAACACCAGGAGCAAACAATGAAACTGCTTGAACGCTTGAAGGCCCTATGGGTAAGACTGTTCCACCGTGACGAATACGAGGTCGAGTGTGTTGGTCACATGCACAAGGTGGTGTTCAACGATGGGGATGTGATCGTCATTACGGTCGACCACTGGCTGCCGCCTGACCCCCGTGCTCGGCTGGAAGGCTACATCAGGACGCGGCTGCCCAGTGCACAGGTCTTGATTCTGGAGAATGGCCTCAAGATGAGCGTGATAGGGATGCCCCGCGTTGCAGAGGCAGATCGTGGCGCGCATTGATTACATCAAACACCGCCTGGACAATTGGGCGCTGTGGAAGGCGCGCGACGGTAGCGGTGGTCTGGGCTATGCCAAAACCTCGGTGCTATTGATGGATCGGGTGGACCAGAGCCGCGAGATCAACCTCTATTCGACCATTGACGAGACTGACGCAGCGTTGACCGATAAGGCAGTGGAAACGCTGCGACCAGCACGCCAGCAACTGTATGACCGGCTCTACCTGATCTACATTGCGGGCGTCGGCATTCGTGAGGCGGCAAGGCTGCAGCATTGTGCCGAGTCTACGATCAAGGCAAGCCTGGAGCAGGCTGACCAGGCGCTTCAGGCGTGGTTCACTGCAAAGCAGGAAGCGGATGCGGTCCGACGTGTGCAAACGTGTGCACGAGGGGGTTTTACTACATAGACTTTGTTGGTACATTTCAGGCAAGCTGTGGAGTTCGTGTCACCACCCGCTACGCCACTCGCCCAAAACCCCTGCAGGCCACTACTTGCAGGGGTTTTTCTTTGCCTTCACAGCAGCCTTCTGCACATGCCGTCAGCAGCCCCACGCCCTTGCACCCATCCTAGTTGTGGGGCATTGGTACGCGACGGATCGGGTCGATGCGCCAAACATCCAAAGCCGACCTGGAAGAAGCACGCGGACGCACCGAAGCGGGTGACGGGTCGAAGGCTCCAGGCCATGCGTGCCACGCTGTTTGCAGCCAAGCCACTGTGCGCTGAGTGCGAGCGGCATGGGCGGGTGACCGTAGCAACGCTGCGAGATCACATCACCCCGCTGGCCGAGGGCGGGACCGACGCCGACGACAACATCCAGGGCCTCTGTGGCCCCTGCCACGAAGGGAAAACTTTGGCGGAGGCGCTGCGGGGGCGGAAGCGGGCGGGAGGGTAGGGGGGCCTCGATCTTGGGGGCCTTCCGCCCGGAAAC
>JACCEC011081790.1_pt1 | contig 11363 bp, 10 predicted proteins | sample 7450121 | NCBI WGS metagenome assembly JACCEC01 (sample SAMN15323455, study PRJNA562643) | freshwater metagenome | isolation source: river surface water | place: USA:Blue River Watershed | collected 2017-08-18 | reverse complement strand
GTATAGAGCAGTAGGAGGCTGATTATAATTGGTTCCGAAAAGAGACACTCCTGTGGTTATACCATATACAGCATCGGGCATTGCGTTTGCAAATGCAATACTGAAAAACTTTACTCCATATGATCCAGGAGATGGATCTGCAAGTCTTGTGACAGATGACACATTGTAGGAAGATTCTATAGACTGAGCTACTCCGATAGATCCAGTTCCTGCAAATGCAACGAATGCTCTTGACAGTGATCCTGCTCTGACTATCTCATTTGTGCTTGTATTGTAAGCCAGATTGACGTATCCAGTCGCAGTACCCGCATATAGGTTGAGAGGATTTACGTAGAATCCAGATGCACCAGGTGTGAATGCGTTAATAGATGCATTAATAGCTATACTGTTGGATGCCTGACCGGTAGGTCCTGCATTATATCCTATGGCAACCGAGTATTGTCCCTGACCTGTGAAACCAGAATTGAGACCTATGGCTACGGATCCGGTGCCCTGGTTGTATCTACCAGCCTGATTTCCAAGAGCAACAGCTCCAGTCTGCTGGTTTGTAGCTCCAGCATTCTGACCAAGGGTTATGTTTGAGCTTCCAACAGCCCATTGATTTGTGTTGTTGTTCCAGTATAGGTAGTCTCCCCAGAAGGCGCCGGTAACGTTCAAACTACCTCCGCTTCCAGCGGGACCGGTAGGACCAGTAGGGCCACCAGGTGTTCCGGCAACACCTTGAGGACCAGTGAATCCAGTAGGACCCTGGATACCCTGAGGACCAGTAGGACCAGTAGGACCAGTACCTCCCCCAGAAGGTCCAGTGGGACCCTGAATACCAATAGGACCAGTGGGACCTGTTGGTCCAGTAGGACCGGTAGAACCACCAGGAGTTCCTGAAGGGCCAGTAGGACCGGTAGGGCCGGCTCCACCACCACCTCCAGACGGTACATATCCAACCTCATACGATACAGGATCATATGATAGTACATATGTGGATGTTAGGTATGAATTAACAGGATTTACATAGAATCCAGATCCAGTGGCATCAAGAGCGACATCATTTGCGTTTATAATGATACTCTTGGAAGCCTGTTGAGAAAGACCGGCCTGATATCCAAGTGCAACTGCATATTCTCCCTGATTTATACTTCCAGCAAATGCTCCTACAGCTATAGATCCTGTTCCTTGGACTATATTTCCTGCACTATTTCCTACAGCAACAGCTCTCTCCTGCTGGGTGAGGATACCTGCATTTGCTCCAACGGCCACGCTGTATGCCCCCTGTGTATTTCCACCTGCACCGCCTCCAAGAGCAACTGAAAAGTCTCCCTGATATAATCCGGCAGCGCCAGGTCCTAGGGCTACACCCTGAATACCCTGGCCTGTAGCACCAGCATTCAGACCAATGCTTATTTTATCACTTCCAACGACCCATTCTCCTGTTCCTGTGTAAGGATTCCAGTAGATATAGTCTCCATAGAATGTACCGGTAAGGTTTATGTTTCCGCCACCGCCGCCACCAGCGGGACCCGTAGGGCCAATAGCTCCAGTGGGACCAGTAGAACCATCCAATCCAATAGCACCAGTAGGACCATCAGGACCCGTAGGTCCAGTAGGACCAATAGATCCGGCGGGACCAGTGGGACCAGCGGGACCGGTAAATCCTGTACCACCGCCACCACCACCTCCAGCTCCCCATACGAGTCCGGTTAGTGCAGCGTTATATTGAAGTACTTCTCCATCGGAAGGATTATTGATTACAGGGATACTGATAACACTGATCGCGTTCGCATTGTTCTGATAGATAGGTTCCTGTCTTACATAGGGTGTAGGGCCTGCTTCGACAGGCACAAGAGCTCTCCTCTGTGCAAAACTCATTTATTTATCCCTTTTTCAATATTGACTAAAACCACATATATCCATACGAGTGTATGAATTATCTTATTACAGCAAAAGATACATTTGCAGGTGGATATCCAGAATACACACTAGACATACCTCCATTATACATTATAAATCCAGTAGTTGTTCTAGACGTATAGCTGAATCCGATAGGATTATTTGCATTAGCAGCAGTATCTCCCGAGTTAGTACCCGATCCAAGAACTGCATAAAATGCATCTGGAAGAGCATTTGAAAATGCTACTGTATATTGGATTGTGTATACATTAGGGTTTGCATTCCTTGTTATAGATGATATATTATAGGATGACTGTATGGAGCTTGTGGTTCCTGCACCATTGGTTCCAGTAAAGCTTGCATATGCCTTTATAAGAACACCATTATTCCTTACTATCTCACTTGTGCTTGTATTGTATGAGAGAGCTTGATATGAAGTGTTTGTTCCCGTATATGAATTTATGGGATTTACAAAGAATCCGCTTGATCCTGGTGTGAATGCATTGACAGATGCATTAATAGCTATACTGTTGGCAGCCTGACCAGTGGGTCCTGCATTGTATCCTATAGCAACCGAATATTCTCCCTGACCAGTGAATCCTGATCGAAGTCCTATAGCGACGGATCCAGTACCCTGGATGTATCTTCCAGCCTGATTTCCAAGGGCAACAGCTCCAGTCTGTTGGCTTGTAGCTCCTGCATTCTGTCCTAGTGTTATGTTTGAGCTTCCAACAACCCATTGATTGGTCGAGTTGTTCCAGTATAGATAGTCTCCCCAGAAGGCACCTGTTACATTCAATCCACCACCTCCATTTGACGGACCTGTAGGTCCTTGAATACCCTGAGGACCAGTAGGACCAGTAGGACCACCTGGTGTTCCAGCAGGACCTGTAGATCCAGTAGGACCTACACTGCCACCTCCACTAGGAACATATCCAATCTCATATGATACAGGATCATATGACAGTACATATGTGGATGATGGTTGCGAATTAACAGGATTTACATAGAATCCAGAAGCGCTCGTATCAAGGACTACAGTATCAGAAGCATTGAGAACAATAGAGAAATCAGCCTGTGCATTAATACCCGCATTAGCACCTAGAGCAATAGAGTAGATTCCCTGGTTTATGTTTCCAGATTGAAATCCAATAGCGATAGATCCAGTTCCTTGAGTTGCATATCCAGCGCCCAATCCAATGGCTATAGCACTTTCCTGTTGAATGGAGTATCCAGCCTGATTACCAATAGCGATAGAGTTTGTACCCTGTGTGTTGAATCCAGAATCAATACCCATGGATATAGCGTTTGACTGTTGGTTTAATCGACCTGCATTAGAACCAATAGCTATAGCATCAAATCCTTGCCCTGTGTATCCAGCGTCTCTTCCTAAATGGACTGTATCACTGCCTACAGCCCATGCCCCGGAGTATGAATTCCAATATATGTAATCGCTATAGTATGTTCCTGTAAGGTTTATGTTTCCGCCACCACCACTACCAGCAGGACCAGTAGGTCCAATAGCTCCTGTAGGTCCTGTGAATCCTGTACCTCCACCGCCACCACCAGCAGGACCAGTAGGTCCAATAGCGCCTGTAGGACCAGTAGATCCATTTGAACCCTGAGGCCCAGTGGGACCGGTAAATCCTGTTCCGCCACCACCACCGCCTCCAGCTCCCCATACGAGTCCGCTTAGCGTAGCGTTATACTGAAGTACCTCTCCATCGGAAGGATTATTGATTACAGGAATACTGATAACACTGATTGCATTAGCATTATTCTGATAGATAGGTTCCTGTCTTACATAGGGTGTAGGGCCTGATTCAACAGGCATAAGAGCTCTCCTTTGTGCAAAACTCATTTATTTATCCCTTTTCAACTTGAGTGTCATTCAATAAATGGTAGATAATATATTCCCCAGCAAACTACCCGCCATCATTATAAACTCGGATCACGACCGCAATCAGTCCTTCATCAGACAGCTCGCTCCCTCCATGAAGGTAATCCAGCTTGACAAGGTAAAGGGTACCGATATCGACATTGACGATCCCAAGATCGTCGGCTCTAACGCCTACAACACTATCATCAAAGGCGCAAAGAGTCTCTATGACTACGCTTCTCTCGACGAGGTCGGTGATACCCTCACTCATCTCAAGGCATGGTATGCAATTCTAGACTCAGGAGCACCTGCTGCCTGGGTATTCTCAAATGACATAAACATACCCAGTGGTTTCTTTGACAAGGTTGATGTTGCATACAAGATGTACCCTCTCATGGATGCATACAGCCAATGGGATCTCTGGCTCTTCAACTACTCTGGTCTCATAGACACCATGCCCGCCCCCGTCTTTGGTAAGGATATGCTCCTCGTAGAGGAATTCAGAGGCATGTATGCCTATATGATAACTCGTGGTGCTATCCTCCGTATGCTTCCTCACGTACTCCCCACGGAATCAAAGGTTGATTTCTTCGTGAATATGTCAATCCTCAGGTCTGGTATCAATGTCATCTTTGTAAATGGAATAACAGTAGAGCCAGCTACAGGTATGCTCCTAGAGCGCTTTGCTCTTCCCAGGAACTCCAGAAAGAAGAAGCCTTACACACGCAAGAGAATGACTGCTCTAGGTATCGTTTTCGTCATATTGGCAACAATATATTTCATCAAAGAGAAGAAGAATTAATTCGTAATGCTCTTTCACATTATGAATTTTATATTGGAATTAAACTTTTACGATCTAGAGTTCATCTTGGTAGTGGTAATAGTTCATACCCCTGACCTCTGCATCATCAATGAAACGGCAACCATTATGGTAATCGAAATCGCAACACTGCTGGATGATGGACTTGTCACCCTCATCCCATTCCATGGTAGAACCACAGTCGGGACAGAGGCCATTGACCCACCTCCACATAAACACGTACATATCAAATCCAGGGTTCTCCTTGAACATATCGAGATCCTTGCCGACGTACTTGTTGTCATCCTGAAGCTTGTGCTTGAGACCCTGATAAGGGAATGTGTTCTTGGGAACAGGGCGGTAGATTGCCCACTCGGTATCCGTGAGACGCTGGAAACGGGCGATGTTCTTGACCTTGTTGAAAACCTCGACTTGCTCAATATTAGAAAGCTCCTCATCCCAGCACTTGGGAGTAGGAATATCCGACCTAAGCATAGTATAACCTGCCATATCTGATTTCCATATATGAATATGAAATATAACTCATTTTTATCAGTTCATAATATTCACGACATGCACGATTCTGAACGACGCGAGAGTCGTATTTCTGCAGAAGACTGAAGACTTCTTCTTTCCGTACAGGGTGATTGCCTCATCTGTACCGCATGCGTCTATTGTATATTTGAACATATGGAGGTTGATTATCTCATACACGCGATTGTTCATATAGTTTCTAGCCTCATCATGGGTCTTCTTGTACCCAACAGGGAGATCCCCGTTCATTATAACGTATATACCTTCATCCAACTGTATCTCTTCCATCGCTTTATTCTATGGAATAAGCTATTATAGCCGGGTATTTTCGTAAAGAGCATCAAATTCGCAATATCCATTCAAGCTCGGATTTGGGATGGTAGAGCCAAACTTGTTACTGCATACATAGGTAAATCCTACAGAATTGAGGTACTCATTAAGATCTGAGAATGACACACCGCTTGTGTATGTGCTCTTGAGTGAGCACTCTGTGATGATGTATCGAGTCTTGTGTATGTATTGCCCCATGCTCTTGAGTGCGTTGAGCTCGTAGCCCTGGAGATCCATACAGAGCATATCGGGGGTGACTCCAGTCTGATCTATAAAGGTATCGAGTCTGGTGCCGGGGACTGTGACCTCCTTTTGGGGATTGGGTCTATTGTAATCGGGATCATTTCTGTCCCTGGTTGTAAAGTCAATCTTTAGGAGGGAGGAGCTTCCCATGTTATTGTATAGGGATAGGTCGAATGCGTAAAAGGTCAGATATCCGTTCTCCAGAGCGACGGCCTTGTCGATGAGGTGGATATTGGACTTGGTCTGGTCGTTGAATGTCTGGTATGTCCTCTTGCATGCGTCTAGACAGTCGGGGTTGCACTCAAACGAGTAGATAGGGCACTGATAATACTCGTATAGTCTTGAGGCATCTACAAGGTCCCTTGATCCCAGCTCAAATATGGTATTTACGTTTGACTTTTCAATATTGTTAGTGAAGCATGAATCCAAATAGCTCATTTATACGTGTCGAAGTAATCATTAAGCGTTCATTTGGGGTATTTTGCCATCTTAAACCTTGTACATTTCTAATATAATAATGAAGCGGAGAAACAATAATGGTCCTCGTGAGTTGCCTATGAAGGGCGATGGAGCTGAGTATGCACAGGTGGTACGTCTGTTGGGAGATGGACGCGTGGAGGTCAATTGCATGGATGGGAAGAACAGGATGGCGACGATTAGGGGATCGATCTATAAGAAGACGCGTATTGTGTCTGGGGATTGGGTCATTATAGGTCTCAGGCCGTTTGATGATAAGAAGGCAGATGTTGTGGTTAAATATACGGACGAGGAGGTACGACAGCTCCAGTCCATGGGCCTCATCAAGAAGCTTGTGGAGGAGGTTGTGAATGAGTTCAATGACGAAGACATCGATATAGACTCACTGTAATGTGTATTGTGTTTTCATATCTGGGTATGAAAATGGGATATGGGGTTCTGTTTATCTGCGGGAGCGTCTGATGCTCTTCTTGACCTTGCGAGAGCGCTTAGGGGAACGCTTGACACTCTTCTTGGCCTTACGGGAGCGCTTGACACTCTTCTTGGTCTTCATGGAGAACTTGACACTCTTCTTAGCCTTTCTTGAGCGCTTGACACTACGCTTGGTCTTACGGGAACGCTTAACACTCTTCTTGGCCTTCCTTGAGCGCTTGACGCTTCTCCTCACTATGCGAGATCGCATGCGAAAGGGACCATAGCCAAATCTAAATCCAAGAATTCTCAGAGCATCTACAATAGTGAGTTCGTTTGACTCGTTTGACTCATTTCTCAGTTCATCATCAATCATCTCAATTATCTCAATAAGACGGTCTGCCTTTGTGGGGAAATCAATGTTTAGCTCTTCAACAGTAATTGTATCATCAGACCTTCTATAGTTCTCCATTATTTGAGTCAGGTCACTAATAGATTTAATAGTCTCTATAAAATTTTTTATGGAAGATGTTATTTCAGGTGTAAAAAGTTCAGGATTATTCCACCTAATACGTTGTTCCATTCTTCTAAACCCTTCATACACTTCGTATGCAGTCTCGGCGCAATACCTTAATGTATGATCTCGATAGTCTGGGTTTACGTTTCTAAAATCAAATGAGTCTAGATTTCCTCGAGTTCCGCGATCTAAAACCTTGAGTACAAGATTTCCAAGCTTTGCTAGTGGGAATTCTCCAATCATATTATGGTAAATAGGAATATTATAAGGACCATTCATTTATATATACAAATCATCTATCATTTGTATTCATACAACAAATGGACAAGGGCGAAACAGGCCTTTTCATATTCAGAAGAGACCTTCGTATCGAGGATAATACATCCCTGATAGAGCTCTCAAAGCTCGTAAAGAGGGTCATACCCATCTTCATATACACAAAGGTACAGGCATCGAAAGCGAACAAATACCGCTCTCTCAACAGCCTCCAATTCCTCACCGAGAGCCTCGTCGATCTCAACACGTCAGTAGGCAGTAAGCTCGCCGTCTTCGAGACATCCAATGAGCTCTCCATCATAAAGACCCTTGCAAAGAGACACAAGGTATCCCATATCGGATACAACATGGACTATACCCCCTTTGCCATCAAGAGAGACAAGAAGCTCGCCTCCATGGCCAAGCGTATGGGCATCGAGGTCGTATCCATGGAGGACTATACCATCATCCCTACTACTGAAGTAAGGAACGACTCCTACTTCTCTGTATTCAATGCATTCTACAATAGGATGATGAAGGCAAAGATAGAGAAACCTAGAAAGGCAAGGATCTCCTTCTCTGGCATCTCTGGTGGCTCGTATCTATCAAAGGCCAAGAGGGAGTACATGAACCACAACAAGGACATCATAGTCCATGGTGGCAGACGCCAGGGGCTGAAGAAGCTTTCGAATCTGGGCAAGTTCAAGAACTATGCAAAGATAAGGGACTATCCCAAATACGATACAACGCTCCTGAGTGCGTATATCAAGTATGGATGCGTGAGCATGAGGGAGGTGTATTGGGCCATGGTCAAGAAGACCGGCAAGAAGAGCGAGCTGGTAAGACAGCTTATATGGCACGATTTCTATGCCAATCTGATGAAGTACCTCCCTCCGAAGAAGACTATAGGAGGAGGCAATTTCAAGGGCAAGAGCATAAGGTGGGCGTCGAGCGCATCGAGGCTTAGAGCGTGGGAGGAGGGAAGGACTGGATTCCCTATGGTGGATGCGGGCATGAGACAGCTGAATACGGTGGGGTGGATGCATAATAGGGTTAGGCTTATAGTGAGCAACTTCCTGTCTCTAGTGCTTCATATAGACTGGAGGAAGGGAGAGAGGTATTTTGCGACAAAGCTTGTGGATTATGATGTGAGCAGTAACAATGGCAACTGGCAGTGGTCTACGGGTGTGGGCACGGACAGGACGGGCTACCTGAGGATCTACAATCCGTTCAGCCAGAGCGAGAAGCTCGATAAGGACTGTGAGTACATAAAGAGGTGGATTCCCGAGCTGAAGGGGGTAGATAGTAGGGATATACATAGGTGGGAGCGTATGTGTGAAGAGCTTAGGAAGGAGGGGGTTGAGTATCCATGCCCGATAGTGGATATAGGGGAGGAGATGAAGAGATCAAAAGCGATGTATAGGTGAGTTCGATATTGGAGATAAAAGATATCGAAATCGTAATAAATGAGTTGCAATAGCTATTTCATAGCCACGCATGGGTCTATTCTGTTGGATCAAGGTGGAAATCCTCTTACACGGAGGATTGATCCGAGTGTTCTTTCAAAGTTCAAGGGAAAGGTCTATTTTTTAACATTCACAACACCTGGATTTCAGACGTATATAGATGATATACGCCTTTTGACGTATTACTGTGCGATGTATGGAAACGAGTTCATAGTAGAGCTTGTTGATTTTATCAACTCGTTACCGCCGTATGATGTCACCGGTATGTCTGATGTAGATTTTGCAACAAACATCCTTACATCTGGAGAGTTCAAGGGAATCTACAAATATTCAAAGCAGATATTGAACCTTATTAATAGCGTTAAAAGGGATGCTATAAATAACATCAATGTATATACCAAGAAGAGTCTGCCTCCCAACTTGATTCTTCAGAACGACTATAAGGATGATACGTACTTTGTGATGCCTTATAATGAGGTTATATCACAAGGGTTTGATAGGTCAAGGCCCCTTCCTAGAGCGGATGGCGGAGGTATTATAACTATTTCCAATATAGAATCTTCAAATGCAAATCCAAACATAAAGTTTGCGGGAGGTCAGTTGTATCTGTTTGCAAAGTATGTAGCGGATGAGAGTGCATTTATGGACTATATACAAAACGATCCATCCTGGTCTAGGTTTGCGTTTGTTGATAGTCAAGTGAAGATGAAGATTCCCATGGATATATACAACATATGCGATGTAAGACAGGAGTACCTCATGAAACCCGATCTTGATCCTCTTATCAATATTCCGTCTAATAGTGATCCTACATATATGTATTTGAACGTGAAAATGTCTAGCTATATTCAAGAGACGGACTCTACAATGCAGACTCTGGAGGATCATATAACAAGGCTGATGGATGGTAAGCCTGATGTATATGAGGATGTGTATTTCATTATTCCATCATGTCAGACAACTTCCATCTATAATGTAAGCCCTGGAGGGACATACGCGAGAGGTGTTAGTGTTAATATGCCAAAACCACAGTTTATTGCTTATCGTAAAACGTTGGCCCCATCCAGATATATGAAGCCTCATACACGGTTCGTCATGCCAGCTCCACAAACTGTGGCAAACAAGTTTTCCCCTACCCGTACCCCCACCATAAGGGTATCAAGCAGGAGACCCCAGTATTCAAACAGGATAGTAGAGATGACATATGACTTCAACACGATAATTCAATATAGGGCACTTATGCAAACACTGGAAGTGTTACACAATAACTGTTTCGGAGTGCCATGGAGTCCTAATGAGAAGTTTGGACTAGTTACATTCTCAAAGAAACGCGGAATTAGAGGAACTCCTGATTTCTTCTTTGACTACTGTCAGACTCCCTCTTCATACTACATATTCAGCGTATGCGCATCCTACATATCTGGAGGACCGTACAAGCGTATAAGATACTTTGCAACAGAGTGTCTCAAGCTATGGGCGGAATCTCATAGAGACAGAGAGATTCAGCTTGGAGTATCATCAATGAATGACATAGACAAGTTCAAGAGACTAATTAGGTTGTACTCTAATGCAGGATTCGGTGTGGTTAATGCATCATGTAAAGTAGGTCCATGCACCTTTAACTTTACACATGTTATCATGTCTTCCAACCGCCCTTCAAGAACATATACTGACACTGAAATGGAGGACATGTACAGACAATGCCAGCTTTTTAATTCATCATGCAGAGGCGCTCCAGGTATTGATACAAGCATCCTTGAGGATATCGTTATAAATAATGCCCCTATAAATGAACCAGCAGTTCAGGAGTATATACTACCTCAAGTTACAGACCCCATCATTTCGTTTGGCCAGTTGATCCCTAGCCTTACCCCTATAAGACGTTCAACTGAAGCATCAAGGAGGCTTAGACAAGCAAGCTCTGTAGCAGGTCCTTCCAGCGCTTCTATGCCTAGACGTATTGATAGTCCTGAGGACACCCTTATGTACGATGAGGATGAAGATCTGATTATTACACAGGGAGGATGGATCTGAAATAATTGAAAGGAACCGCGAAGGGAGTATAATAAATGGTTCTTCTGAGTCTTATGGCTGTGGATTACACTTCCAAGCGTCTTCACGAGCAGAAGTCAAAGGCCTCCGTTGAGGGTTTTGAGCTTCCTACCTCCTCAAAGACACTCTATGGTATGGATGGGTTCAATGATGGTCTCCTCTTTGTGATGTACATATTCGCCCTGTCTCTACTTCTTCTTGAGATCATGCTTATATTCTATGCTATCACGATAGCTCTCAGGTGCAGCAAGCCCGGTATGAACAGAGTAGCCCACGTATCGCTCGCCCTCTTCTTCACCATACCCTATGTCCTCCTTGCTCTCTTCCTCAGCCCCTGTGTTGAGAAGCTCTAAGTTTCAATATCATAACTATATTGAAATTTGTTTAGCACGTTTGCTGGTTTAGCAAGTATGCTTGTTTAGCAGTGAAGAGCGCGGAGCTCAGCGAGGGTATTGACACCATCGGCGAGGTTGGTTATATCACGGAGTCTCTGCTTCTCGGCGACGATAGCAGCAG
>JACCEC012019932.1_pt1 | contig 11368 bp, 11 predicted proteins | sample 7450121 | NCBI WGS metagenome assembly JACCEC01 (sample SAMN15323455, study PRJNA562643) | freshwater metagenome | isolation source: river surface water | place: USA:Blue River Watershed | collected 2017-08-18 | reverse complement strand
TGGTAAGCTGAGGGTTAGTGTCATAAGTCTATTGTGAGTGACTCTATCTATTTTTAGCTTGGTAAAAATAAACTAACTCGTAAGTTTCAAAGCAGCAGCTAAAATATCATCATCAGATTCCATCTCATCTAAATTATCCACCTTCATCTTTTCCATAATTTGACGATGAGTGATTTCATATTGAGCATTTACTAAAGTACGTGCTATTTGATAGGTGATTTTTTGCCAATCTTCAGGTGAAGCTATTACCTCTATATGTTGCAATGCTGCATAAGCCTCTGCTGGTAGCTTTGGTAAAAATTTCAAAGCTAAATTAATATTTTGTGTTGGTGTTTGTTCGGCTATTTTAGACAAATCTATCATTACCCCATCGGTTTCCTTATCGGTGTAAGTCAATCTAGTTTCTTCAGACATATAAATTCCCTGTGAACTCTATGGTATAATAAAAACTGTATTTTCTCTAAGGTTAGAAATGGCTAAGATTAAATACACCTAACTATATATTCATTAATAAATTATTTTATCAAGTTAAATCTTATTTTGAAATGCTCCAACCACAAAATTTAATACGGTTATGTCTTGATCTTAACATCTGGTGTGGGTCTTTGCTGTCGGATAGGAAAGGAAAGCAAAACTCATCCAGTCAAAGTTTAGTTACAATCATCAGGCAAGGCTATTGTGAAATAGGGTTAGTACAGTTAATTATATCTTGGGGTATGATTAACCGTTTACGCTCAGTTCTTGAAGAACAGTTAAGTATTCCCACACCATTAGTTGATTCTTATCTATCTGCAATTATTAATTATACCCAACTCGGATCAATTTATGCTTCTCCACAATTAACTCTAGGTGGTACTGGTGTAGTTGCTATCCGTGACGAAGAAGATGCTCATGTTCTAGAAACTGCACTCGCAGGTAAGGCTGATGTTTTAGTAACTGTTAACTTTAAAGATTTTATCTCTAATGATACGCGGATTATTCAGCCAGCTAGACACCTGATTTATACTGCACCTAATCATACGTTTCATATTGTACATCCTGATTTAATGATGGAATGGTTACGCCAGGGTAATATCCCAGATTTGGATAATTTTAAATAAAAAATCAGTCAAAAACCCAACATTAATTGTAAGATGCCAATAAGTGGTGTTGGGTTTCGTTCCTCAACCCAACCTACGATTGCTAATTTTGATTAAATCTTGTATAATTTGTTAAGTTTATTTATAGGTTGACTCCTTATGGACAGGATTACAGCGGGATTATTAACTGCTTTCAAAAAGCAACAATCTTTATCAGAAGACTTAAAAGAGTCAGAAATATTTGAACATTTTGTTAATTATTATGTAATTTCTAAAGAGTATAATTATCAATTTGATCTTGAGGAAATTCACGTTGGAGGTGGTGCGGATAAAGCATTAGATGGAATAGCAATAGTTGTTAATGGCAGTTTAATTAATTCAAAAGATGAAATTGAGGAATTGGAAAGGAAGAACAAATATTTAGATGTTGATTTTATACTTATCCAATCCAAAACAAGTAGTGGTTTTGATGCTGGTGAAATCGCAAAATTTTTAATAGGATCGACCGACTTTTTTGCTGATAATTCCGTATTACCTGCTAATACTTATATTAAAGATAAACGTCAATTAATGGAATTTATATATTCTACTAGAAGCAGTTTATTTAAAAATAGAAAGCCTTTATGCAAATTATATTATGTTACAACTGGCAAATGGTGTAATGATCCACATCTGCAAGGAACAATTAAGAATTTGAGTAAAAGCCTTGATGATATGGGAATTTTTGAGAAAGTTACATTTAATCCTGTTGATGCTAATGGCATTCAAGATTTATATAGATTAGCCAATAATAAAATTTCACGAGAGATTAAGTTAGAGAAGCGTGTTACAATTCCTCAAATACCAGATGTGAACCAAGCTTATATTGCTATTGTACCAGCAAAGGAATATTTGAAATTGATCACTGATGATGATGATAATATAATTAGAGGATTATTCTATGATAATGTGAGAGGTTTTCAAGGTGAAAATGATGTAAATCAAGAAATAGAAGCAACTATTAAATCTGAAGAAAGTCAGTTTTTTGTATTATATAATAATGGTATAACTATTGTAGCAGAATATATTAATCCTGTGGGAGACTTTATTACTATTAGAGATTATCAAATTGTTAATGGATGTCAAACAAGCTATATTTTATATAATAGTAGAGAATCTATAAAGGATTCATTATATATACCAATCAAGATAATTGCTTTAGAACGTGATAGTAAACTGAAAAATAATATTATTAAAGCTAATAATAGACAAACACCCGTCAAACTTGAAGAATTAGAAGCTTTAACTGATTTCCAAAAAAAATTGGAGGAATACTATGATTCTATGCCAGATACAAAAAGACTTTATTATGAAAGAAGACCTCGACAATTTCATGGAGTAGATGATATTGAAAAAATCAGAATAGTAGATATCCGTTCTCAAATGAGATGTTTTTCTTCTATGTTTTTAAACCAAGCTCATAATGCAGGAAGATATCATAAAAGGCTAGTGGAAGAAACAAATAATAAAATTTTTGTACCCTCTCATAGTCCAATAGGTTATTATGTTAGCGCTTATGCACAATTCTGTTTAGACGCGCTTTTTAGAAAGAAACAAATAGATACTAAATATAAGTCCTTTAAATATTATATGCTTGATATTCTTAGAATGCAAGTTGCAGGGAAAACAATACCAGCAATGACAAGTAATAAGTTTATTCCATATTGTGAAAAAATAGAACAAGCATTATGGGATGAGAACAAATGTAAAGAGGTATTGTTAAATACTACTATTGTTATTGATACAGTTGTAAATGGTAATTATGATCGGGATGAAGCAAAAACTGTTTCATTTTTAAACAAAATGAAAACGTTGTTTTAAATAATTAGAACACTCTTCTAAAAAAGTAACTATTAATATTTTCTCAATCTTCCTTTGTGTCTTTGCGTGAAACTTAAAACAAGCTTTCATCTGATAATTTGGTATTTGTGATTAAACCTATAAGACCAACATCTAATAAAATAACCTTGTTCACCAACTAACACCCTTGAATTCTTGCGGAAATAATTGACGATTCGATAAACGATTTTCATCTAAAGCATTAATTAAATATTCTCCTGTTTCCTGCTGTTCCTGTTCATCACTTTCATCTATCCAAGACTGAAGTACATTAATTATTTTCAATTGTTTTTCTTTTTGTAGCAATTGCAGTGCATAAGTTTCTACAGAAAGTCCTTGCTGTTGTGCTTCCTGTATTAAATACTGTTCTAATTCTGGTGGTAAGCTGAGGGTTAGTGTCATAAATCTATTGTGGATGACTTTATATATTGTAAATCTGCAAAAACAAAAAATTGTAAGTTAGGAGAAAATAATTTTTGATACTCATAAAATCTGTTATATTATAGTACATACGAATTAAAAACATCAAATCCAGATAACTTACAAAATTCATAACTGACTAAGGTTAAATCATCATGTCTAGTATAAACACAGGTATTGAGTGGACAGATAAAACTTGGAATCCTACAACTGGTTGTAACAAAATTAGTCCAGGTTGTGTGCATTGCTACGCAGAGGCTATTACTAAACGCTTTCCTAATAATTTTAAAAATGGATTTGATTTAACTCTACATCCAGAAAGATTGACAGAACCTTTAAAATGGCGTACTCCTAGTAGAATATTTGTTAATTCAATGAGTGATCTTTTTCATGAAGAAGTACCTTTAGATTTTATTCAAAAGGTATTTAAAGTGATTCATGCTACACCTCATCATATATATCAAACATTAACAAAAAGACCGGAAAGATTAGTTGCATTAGCACCACATCTAGACTTTCATAAAAACATCTGGTTAGGTGTATCAGTGGAAAATCAAAGTTATGTTTCTCGTATTGATTTACTTCGCAAAGTTCCTGCAAATGTGCGTTTTCTGTCCTGTGAACCATTGTTAGGTTCATTAAATCTCGACCTCACAAATATTGATTGGGTCATTGTTGGTGGAGAATCTGGTCAAAAACATCGTCCAATGAATATTGAATGGGCTGAAGATATTCGTAATCAATGCCAAAAAGCAGAAGTTGCATTTTTCTTTAAGCAAATTGGTGGTAGAACTTCTAAAGCTGGAGGTAAGTTATTAGATGGTAGAATATGGGATGAAATGCCAGAAGCTTGGCAAGAACATCAAAAAAAATGGAGTCAATCTCCACGAAAATTAACATTACAAAAAGAAAATTTGCAACTTACTGCTTAGGTGGAAATGTAACTTTAACAGAATCTGCAAAGGTATTTTTTATTCGTTCATTAATAGGTGGTTCTGTAGTACAAAACACAATTTTATTTAAAATAAATTTACAGTTAATAAAAAATAAAGTTTTCTTATGCAAAGATAAAATGTTTGTGATAAAATTAATCTAGTTTTATCAACTTACTAAAACTTTTGATAATGGCGACAAAAAACTATGACTAATCTCTTACAGCAAGCTTATGCTGTCGTCTCACGGCTACCTGAAGATGAACAGAATGAAATTGCTCAACTGATTTTCCAGCAATTATCACAGCGTCAACAACTTGAATATGCAGTTTATGTTAGATAATATAGTTGAAATTAGATTAGGAATTAAACCCAACCTAAATGAAAGTAGAAATACTATACATGGAGGTAGGAGGAATATTATTTGTACATTTAAAGGAGCAGGGGGCAGTATTTCCACACTGGAGAATCGAGTAGGAGATACTACTTATAGTGGGATTATTCCTTTTCAGAAAATTATTGATCATGAATATCTCGATAAATCAATAACTCATAATTTATTAGCTTTACAAAATGGTAATATCTTAGATTTAAGTCAGCCGCAAGTTTATAATCATCAAACATATTTACCTAATAAAATTAGATATAAAATTGATGATGATTATTCGCAATGGGATGATTTAGTATCAGAAATAGAAAGCATAGATGAACAATTAACACTGAGTTTATATTTTGATATATCAAGAATTAATACCAGTAATTACCAAGTTATTCAAATCAAAGAAGAATCGTATTTAAACATAGTTATTAATCCGATTTTATTTGAAATCAAAAAAGAAGTTTATTGGCTTCCAGAAGCAGGAAAACCTTTACCATTTCCAAGATATGAAGATATAGAAGGTAATTTTGGTTTTTATGGAAATGATCAAATTTACCCCATACCCAAAAGAATATTAGATGTTGTTTGTAAAGACTATAGTGCTAATACTTTATATTCTACAGATACACCTGAATATAAAATTGGTGATGCTTCAGTTAAAAGAGTTATGTTAGCTTTAGAAAAGTTAGAAAATATCACAGCTTACCCCACAGGTGAAAATAGTATTGCTGATATTAAATTAAAATGGGATTTAATTGTGAAAGTCCATGACAAAAATTATCCATTACAAATTAAATCTAGTAAATCTCAAGCTCAAGAAGACTGGCAAATTTATAGAGAATTATGGTTAGATAGAGCAATTCCATTTCTTCCCGCTATTGTCTGGACAAATTTCGCTTCATCAATAGATGCAATAGCAAAACAATTTGCTCAATTATTTGATGTGGAGTTTAAAAAAGAATTACCCATAGTTAATAATATCAATAGTCAAATAGTTAAAAATCAAGATCAGTTACCGCAAAATATTGATAAAGTTGGAACTGGAAAGAAAGCACATACATCTTTACAGAAAGCATTGTATGAAGCTGCGGGGAGAGGAACTTGGAATAAAGCAGTTGAAGATTTATTACAGGAAATTGCTGATAGAGGAAAAAACCCAGCTTATCAGTTAATTAATCATTGTCGCACGATTGCGAAAGCGCGGACTATTCAAGCTGAATCACTGGAAAATCAGAAACAGAATCAATAAGATTAAAAATTTCGCTTAACTTCTATGTTAGATGGTAAATGTATTTATATATTTAATTGATCATCATATTTATGATACCAATCCTCAATAATTAATAAAGATGCTCTGATCAGTTTATTCCAATATTCATTATCAATTACATTTATTATTTCTAACTGAGTTGCAGGTCTAAAATGAACTATAGAATTACGAATTGTATAAATTACCTCACCAAGTTTACTGGGTAGTGTATTAGCTTGCCGAGAGTCAATAAAGCTCTTAACTTCCTGTAAAATATCAATAGCATCTTGAGGTGAACCATCTATCAATTTATTAATAGCTGCATCTTCTTTTGGTCTCCAGCCAGTATAATCTTCAATTTTGGCTGAAAATTTAAGTAATGATAATGAATTTTCTATTCCTAAATACTTATGGAAATCTTCAAAGAATGATATTGAAAATAATCTTTCTATACATCTATAAATATCCAGAAAAGCATACTTCCAATAAACAGATACTAAACTAAAAACTAAATTCTCGAAAGGTATATTTTTTGAACCTTCAAGAAACAATCTTTTAAAAATTAGAAGAGTTTCTTTGTCAAATTCTAGAAACATTATTTGAGGATTATGAGTAATATAAAAACCAGATAATTTGAGAATATTAACAGTGGTTTTATTCTTTGTTTCACCCTCAATAAACACACAGTGATGTTGAACTTTATAAACAAAAATAGGTTCAAAAAACTCTTTTACTTGAGTAAATTTATATTCAATTTTTTCTTCTTCAGTTTCATAAAAAATTTCATTTTCAATGAAACTCACATCAGTAGTTTGTTTAACGGGAATTTTGAGTTCAAATATTAAGGCTGTAAATATTCCTCCATTTAATTGTTCTTCCTGTATTATTTCTCGTTCTGTTAATAACTGAGTTGTCGAACCAACGGTAACAAAGTATTTTTGTTTTTCAAATTCAAAATATGCGGTTCTGAATGTCGGCAAAATTCTTTGTGTATCTTGAATTTTTAATTTCTGCAACCATTCTTTTTCACGTTCATTTGTTGTAATATATCGTATAGCATCAGCAAATATAGGACGCTCAACATTTTTATCTTCAACAAATTTAGCTAATACTTCAAATATATATTTATTAGCCTCTTTCATACTTCTGGACATAATAATATTAGTAACTCCAGCATGGATTCATATTTTCAACTTCAAAATTTTCATCAATTAGCACTTTAAAAGCTCCTCGAAAGAATTCTCTTTCATTAGATTTTGCTATTTTCTTGCTAACAACTTCATTCAAAGTATCAAAACACAAAAATTCTTCCATTTCGTTATGATTGAAACTTCCTAATTTTTCTAATAGCTTATCAGCATTTGTTTTTATATCCTGCCATTTTTGATTTTGCTTTTCTGGTGTATATTCATTTCCTGGTCTGCCTAATGTTGCTGAAGCTATAGCAGTTACAAAACCAACGCAGGCTGGTTGACTACTAAATAAATCTTTACCTTGTTTAAAATTAAAATATTCTTCTGTATTTTCACTTTGATAGGATGCAATAGCATGGTCAAAAGCATTATCAAATTTAGATAAATAAGACATGACTTCATAAAAAATATTTGTAAAGTCCGCATTTGAGGTTGATTCTATAAAATCTAGTCTTGTAAATTCGTCCGCTAGTCTTTCTGGAAGATTAATTTTTTCGGTTCTAGCCCCGAATACCAGAAATAATTCAATTACATTATTGGCGTGAAATTGTCCAGGTTTAGTACGTCTTCCTTCATCATTAATTGTGATTATTTCTATATCTGGATATTCTTGCTGTATTTCTTTAATTATGACTTGAAATACGGTTTCGATTTGTCTTCTTAAATTCCAAGGAACTTGACCGGTATTTAGTACCAACATTCGATAAGTTAAACTATTAATTTGTGAAGCAATCCAAAATTCTATCCGAATTTTACGAGTTGCAATTTCATAATTATCTTTTAATGCTTTATTAAATGCGTCATTTAAAGCTGTGGTTCTTTGCATACCATCTATAATAGATATATTATCTGATGGTATTTGGTAAACAAACTGCAAAAACTCGTCTTTATCTTCTATTGTTGCTATTGTTGTTAATTCTTTTGTAGAAACAATAGCCCCAATTACAATTGGAGGTAATACTGCTCCCAATGCTATATCTTTCTCCATCCTCTTACGAATACGAATTGCGGTTCTTGTTTTTAATGTATCTCTTTGTCCTTCTAAGCCTCCTTTTCTATTATGAAAGGTTTTTTCTACCATATTCAGATAATCTCCTACCGTGAACTGTACAATTACAGAGTAACAATCCACTCTTGTATCTTTAATAATATCTAGATTTTTTGTCATTAAAATTTCCTCAATTCAGCAACAAGCGATCGCTCACCGCACCCTACAATCATACCATCTCTTATAATTGATCGGATAACCTGCACACCTACATTTAGGCATGAAACTGTGACCGAAACTGGAAAATACAAAGATACCGTCAACTTACCCAAGACTAACTTCGATATGCGGGCAAACGCAATCAAGCGCGAACCCGAAATCCAAAAATTCTGGGAAGAAAACAACATTTATTCTCGACTCTCTCAAGAAAACCCAGGTGAATTATTTATACTGCACGATGGTCCTCCCTATGCTAACGGTCAGTTGCATATTGGTCACGCTTTAAATAAGATTCTCAAAGATATTATTAACCGCTACCATTTGCTCCAAGGTCGTAAAATTCGCTACGTTCCTGGCTGGGATTGTCACGGATTGCCCATTGAGTTGAAAGTTCTGCAAAATATGAAACAGGCAGAACGGCAAAATCTGACACCTTTGCAATTGCGACAAAAAGCCAAAGAGTTCGCACTGAAGACGGTTGATGAGCAACGAGAAAGCTTTAAACGCTATGGGATTTGGGGTGATTGGGAAAATCCTTATTTAACCTTAAAGCCAGAATACGAAGCCGCGCAAATTGGGGTTTTTGGGGAAATGTTCCTCAAAGGTTATATTTATCGCGGTTTAAAGCCGGTGCATTGGAGTCCTAGTTCTAAAACGGCTTTAGCTGAAGCGGAGTTAGAATATCCTGAAGGTCACGTTTCTCGCAGTATTTACGCTACTTTCCCGGTACTGAAGGTGTCGGAAGGGTTAAAAGCTAGTTTGGATGCTTTCTTACCTGATTTGGGCGTGGCTGTGTGGACTACTACTCCTTGGACTATTCCCGGTAATTTGGCTGTGGCTGTGAATGGTGCGTTAGAATATGCGGTTGTGGAGGTCTCACGCTCAGACCCAGAGGCGCGGAGAGAATGCAGATATCTGATTGTTGCGGCTGAGTTGGTAGAACGGTTGGCTGCGGTTTTGGATTGTGAGTTAACGGTAAAAGCCAAGTTCGCAGGGAAGGATTTGGAACATACTATTTACCGTCATCCTCTTTTTGACCGTGAAAGTCTGGTGGTGGTTGGTGGTGATTATATCACTACTGAGTCGGGGACTGGGTTGGTACATACTGCTCCTGGTCATGGTCAAGAGGACTATATTGTTGGTCAGCGTTACGGTTTGCCGATTCTTGCCCCTGTTGATGATAGTGGGAATTTCACTGATGAGGCTGGTAAATTTTCTGGCTTAAATGTTTTGGGCGATGGTAATCAAGCGATTATTGATGCTTTGAGTGAAGCGGGTTCTCTGTTGAAGGAGGAAGCTTATCCTCACAAGTATCCTTATGATTGGAGAACGAAGAAACCGACGATTTTCCGCGCTACTGAACAATGGTTTGCTTCTGTGGCTGGTTTTCGGGAGGAGGCTTTAAAGGCTATTTCATCTGTGCGTTGGATTCCGGCACAAGGTGAAAACCGCATCACGCCGATGATAGCAGAAAGATCGGATTGGTGTATTTCTCGTCAACGTTCTTGGGGTGTGCCGATTCCGGTGTTTTATGATGAAGCAACTGGGGAAGTTTTGCTAAATGCGGATACGATTAACCACGTTCAAGCTATTTTTGCCGAAAAGGGTTCTGATGCTTGGTGGGATTTGTCCGTAGCGGAGTTGTTGCCGGAAACATATCGCCACAATGGCAGAAGTTACCGCCGAGGTACAGATACAATGGATGTCTGGTTTGATTCTGGTTCATCTTGGGCGGCTGTGGCAAAGCAAAGATCGGAGTTATGCTATCCTGCTGATATGTATTTAGAAGGCTCTGATCAACATAGGGGTTGGTTTCAATCTTCTCTTTTAACCAGTGTTGCGGTTAATGGCATTGCACCTTATAAAACGGTTTTAACTCATGGTTTCGTATTAGATGAAAATGGCCGGAAAATGAGTAAGTCGGTGGGTAATGTCGTTGATCCCCAATTGATGATTCAAGGTGGAAAAGATCAGAAAAAAGAACCTGCTTATGGTGCGGATGTTTTGCGGTTGTGGGTTTCTTCGGTTGATTATTCTGGTGATGTGCGTTTGGGTGGTAACATCATTAAACAATTAGCTGATGTGAGAAATAAAATCCGCAATACTGCACGGTTTTTGTTGGGTAGTTTGCATGATTTTGATCCTCAAAAAGATGCTATAGCTTTTGATGATTTGCCAGATTTGGATAAATATATGTTACACCGCATTCGTGAGGTGTTTAATGAGGTGACAGAAGCTTTTGATAGTTTCCAATTTTTCCGCTTTTTCCAAACTGTGCAGAATTTCTGTGTTGTGGATTTGTCAAACTTTTATTTAGACATTGCGAAAGATAGATTATATATCAGTTCTGCTAATGCTTTCCGTCGTCGCAGTTGTCAAACAGTTTTACAAATTGCTTTGGAAAATTTAGCGAGGGCGATCGCTCCTGTTTTATGTCATACTGCTGAAGATATCTGGCAATTTATCCCCTATAAAACGGCTTATAAATCAGTTTTTCAAGCTGGTTGGGTACGGGTAAATGATAAATGGGATAATCCGGAATTAGCGGAATTTTGGAAAACACTGCGACGCATTCGTGGTGATGTGAATAAGGTTTTAGAACAAGCGCGGACAGAAAAACTCATTGGTTCTTCTTTAGAAGCTATTGCTTTGATTTATCTGAGTGATGAAAAATTACGCAGTGCTATTGAACCTTTGAATGTTAGCGGTAATGGAATTGATGAATTGCGGTATTTATTCCTAACTTCCAATGTGGAATTATTAGATACACCTGAGACATTAAAAGGATTAAAAACCCTGCGAGTTCAAGGTGAAGATAATTGGGATATTGGGGTAGTCAATGCCGGAGATTATGAATCTGATGGTAAATCTTACCATAAATGCGATCGCTGTTGGAATTATTCCACCCATGTAGGTGAATCAGCAGAGCATCCATTATTATGTGAACGTTGTATTCCCGCTTTAGCTGGAGAATTCTAGAATAATCAGATCCCTGACTTCTGCCATGAATTTATAATTTATTTATAATAGA
>JACCEC011752816.1_pt1 | contig 11368 bp, 16 predicted proteins | sample 7450121 | NCBI WGS metagenome assembly JACCEC01 (sample SAMN15323455, study PRJNA562643) | freshwater metagenome | isolation source: river surface water | place: USA:Blue River Watershed | collected 2017-08-18 | reverse complement strand
TGCCGTGGTCTGAGTAGAAGTAATAAAACCAACCACTCGGAAGGGGACGTTAGTCCGTGCAGTGGTTGAATAAACCACGTTAGCGCTGTCAGCAGCAGTATCAATAGCTGTGGTGCTAATCAGAGTTGATTCATCAAGAACAACCGTACCAGCAGTATTAACAATAGCAACCTCAATCGTGCCAGCATTGTCAATAGCCAGAACAGCCAACTTACTTGCCACTCCGCTGGTTGTACCCAACGTAGCTCCACTAGGTGCAGTCACTGAAGCAGCAGTCTGAAGATACCGTGTATTAGGAGCACCACTTGTGACGGTGGTTGAACGGAAGTCAAGACGAGTAGGATTCAGAGTAGCTGTCAATGCACCTGAAGCAAGAGCAACAGTAATGTTCTGAACTTGTTTGTCAGGAGTCACAGGAGAATAATCAAGTATTTCTACCGTGTTAGCAGCAGTAGCACGAATGATACAGGTATCTCCAGCAACAGTGACAATGTTACGACCAAGTTGAGTCACCAAGGAAGCACCGTTGGTGATCGTCAAGGAGTTATCAAAGCGAACAAAGTAGGTCTTACCTGCTGCTACAGTGAAACCTGTAATAGTAGTTGTACCTGTAATGTTAATATGACGAGTGTTAGGAGCACTGGTGGTCAGGTTAATCGTTGAAGCACTAGCGACATCAATACGAGTCGTATCCAGGTAGTTAGGCACAGCAGCGGCAGCAGCGTCTGCATAAGCAGTGGTAGCAATCTGCGTATTGTTAGTACCTGCTGAGGCCGTAGGGGCCACAGGAGTGCCTGTAAACGTAGGAGATTCAGTATCAGCTTTAGAAGCAACAGCGGTAGCGATTGCGTTAAACTCTACATCGAACTCTGCACCTTTAACAATCTTTAGCGGGTTTCCAGAAGCAAGAGAGTCCTTGCTTGTGAAGTTAGTGGTCTTTACGTAGTTTGACATTACACTACCTTTCCATTCTTTGCTTGAATTTCAATCTTTTGAATACTTAGAGCAGAACCATAGATTTCTGTCTCATAGCCTGTCTGCACAACTTTACCTGAACCGTTAGGATAAACAGCCAAGGTCTGCAAGGATGTTCCACCAGCATATTCTGCAATATTATATTCTGCTATACCATAATATGCAACACCTTGTAAAGGAATATTGGCACTAGAGGCCTGATAATCTCCAGTGAAGTCATATCCCCACTTAAAGATCATGTCTTGGTTGGAACCCCCAATAATCACAGCAGAGAGCTTCTTAAGGATGCTGGTGACAGAGGGAGCACCAAAGTCAGTATTATTGGTGTAATACTGGAACAAATAAGAAGATCCGTTATCCGTATAATCCCCATATTCAGCAATATACCCACTAACGCCTAGCAACAAAGTACCGTCAGATTTAACAGTGAAAGAGGCAGGGATCAATGAGTCCCAAGTGGTTGCTCTGGCTGCTCCGTCAGGCAACTGAGTACGCATATCAAAGCAGAACAAAGTAGACGAAGTAGGGAAGGACAACAGGTAGAAAGCATCCAAAGGAGAATAGACTGCTTTAACCGTGGCCGTATCAGCCCCTGAAACAACAACCAGAAGATCATCACGAACATTCTTGCTCAAGTCACGGAAAGGAGCAGACTTCTCTTGGATTGTCCTCAGGATACTACGCACACCTGTGGAAGACAAGAAGATAATGTCCGTACCTGTGTTACAAACACTGTCCCTAGCCTCACAACCAATACCTGTAATCACGTCATACAGGCTCATAGCCGAGGGATCAGAGGCATTCTGATAAACCAAGATATTGTTACGACCAAAGATAAACAAGAAGCCGTTGTGAGCGCCTAGAGCCACAATGTTGTCACTGTTCTTGGGCCATACATTAGTTACATCCAACGTTCCAGCACTGCCTGTGGCATACACCTGACCTGCAAGAATGTCAGACCATTGAACAGTTACCTTGTTGGTGCTTGTATTAGCGTTCCAGAGGCGTCCATAAGCGCTCAGGACGCAGTTAGAGGACTGCACCGTACCACTGTATCCAGACACCTCAGAAAGACGCCTATAAGTCGTTGTAGACGTTCCTGGAGCGAATACCAAGGGATCATGCCCTGCTTGGAACAAGTACATCGTACCGTTCAAAGAAGCAATCTGCCAATGACTGTCTGTGATCGTAGGAGCTGTACCGCCACCGCCGTAGGTCAGTTCAGTAAGTACACCGGAGGCAAGTTTAAACAGTTTGTTGTTACCTGCTGCAATGACATAAGAGGTTCCACCGGAAGTGATTAATTCTCCGATAGCTTTAACGCTGTTAGAACCCAAAGCAGCTAAGGTTGAATGAGCAGCAGTCCAACCCTTACGTGCACCTACTCGACCATATTTGTCAATAACGCAGTTGTTAGCCACAAGAGCAAAGCCTGAAGCTAAGTCCAAAGAGCTATCTTGGGTGTTTAACCCATAAAAGCCTGGAGCTGTGATGCTAAAGGTTTGGATTGTTTGACTCATTTAGACAGCCACCCATTCAGACTCTTCCACCACCGTAGCAGACTCAATAGCGATAGCGTCACTCAAAGCAGTACGATACAAAGCATACGCTTCTGAGCTGTTCAATCCACCGTCTTCACCACGCTCCACCAGAGCACGAGCAAAAGCACCAAGGATCACAGGCTCTGAAGGAACCAAGAGAACATCAGTGGAAGCACTCAAGGGATCCTGAGGATTGGTGGCAAACACTGTCAGATTGTAAACTCCGTCAGGCTTGGGATAGAGAGACAACAAAGGATTACCTGAGGCATCAGAGCCATCAATGCAGTAATAACTAGGAACTGCATTAACCACGTTACCGAGGTTCTGATGCTTAACCATCCAGTTACGAGGCTTGTTGGTTACTTCAATGTTTTTAGTCAGGTTAAGGATCTGGTCGATCTTGTATTTGGTATTAACCGACAAAGCATACTTATAGTCTGTAGAATTGGTGGTGATGCTGATGTCATCCATCAAAGCATTCCAACTGTATGCTGCTTCTACTTGACTCTTGGCATCATTGATAAACTTACCAATCAAAGTAGACAAGGTGTTCTGATTCACAGACGTGACAGTAGGCTCACGGAGCCTTGTCAGAACATCGTTAACAAGTTCTAAATAAGTCATACAACTGCTTTCTTATCTACTTCAAATGTACAGATTGTGGTGAATGTACTGCCAGACTCTGAAGTAATGGTAATATAATCACCTTCTTCCATCACCATATAAGCACCGCCATCAATCTTTAGAAACTCTTTTGTGCTGATGCTGTATTGGTACAGAATGTTAATGTCTACTCCAGCACTAACATCTCTCCAAGTCACCGTAAGATGCTTTGTAGAACCAGAACCGTTCAAAGCATACAGTAGGTTCCACTTAGCGTAATACCCGTTAGGAACAGTATAAACAACTGTCGGGGTAGCTGCCGCTAAGTTAGAACCAACGGTTACTGGCCTCATTTCTTCTTGCTCTTGTTCTTAGCAGTGCGCTGACCACGCATAGGCATATTAGCCTCACTCATGGCGATTGCAATAGCCTGCCTACGATTCTTCACCACAGGGCCACCTTTACCGCTATGCAGAGTACCTTCTTTGTACTCTCCCATAACCTTACCGATCTTCTTTTGGCCTTTAGACATCATGTTAGTTCCTTAGTGAGTGATCTTATGCTCTACAGCGGCATAAATAGCCCCTACAAAAGCAACAAGGATGAGAATAGGCTTCACAGCCTTAGCAAGCCACTCCAACACCGTAAATGCACCAGAGGCAGCATTAAAGGCATTGACCATGTCTTTGGTGTTGGTGTCAATCTTGTCCACCTTCTGTTCAACCTGAACAAGGCGATCATAGATTTCTTTGTGGCTTACGTCTTCCATTTAGGTATCTTGTGTTTGTTCTTGTGCAGGTAGCTGAGCCTCTGCTTGTTCTTTAATCTTCACCGCCAAAGGATAAGCACCTGTGTGCGTGGGAAGATTACCGAGGAGGCTCAACAAGTGTTGGATTTCGCTGAGTTCAAAAGAAAGGTTAATCATAATAGCTCCTTAAGTTAAACCAGGAGCATACCATAGTTTACCAAGGAAGTCCAGTAGCGGTTACTGGATTCTTCTGAGCATCAATCTTGGCTTGCACAGCAGCCTCGGTGGCGTCTTTGTCCACAGAAGCCCACACCCATGCCAGCACTTGAGCCTCGGTGAGGTCTGCATAAGCCACGGTAGGCTCACCAGTCCAAGAGCAGGTGGAGTACACCGAGTCAGACACATCACCGTCAGTGCCAACGCATTGCCAATGGGCAACTTTCACGAAACCATTAGATAGGTTACGCTCCATCGGGTTAACAGTCCAAACAAATGTAGTCATGGTTTTTCCTTTTAAACTTTAGCAAAATTGCCGTGATACAAAGACCTAGCTTCAGCAGATACAAGACCAGCAAGTTCCAAATCTTTGAAGTAACCTATTGCATGAGATTTTCCATTTTTCATTAAACGAACTACCCATGCTTTGCTTTTCTTATGCCAAGAAACACCAGGATAACCAGATGTGTTGCTTGAAATAGCACCACGATTACACTGGTTCTCACTTCGTGTAGCAGGACGAAGATTCTCTATCCGATTGTCTGACCTATCTCCATTGATATGGTCAATTTCAGCAGGCATATACCCATGATGAAGCATAAAAATCAAACGATGTGCTTTTTGAACCTTACTGTTCCAAGTGATATGACGATAGCCGGTTTGATGAATTGAGCCAGCAGGCTTGTTTAGCAAATACTGTTTGTTCGGGTGTGTTACACCTTTCCAGTACAAACATCCGTCACGATACTCAAAACAGTCTGAAATCATTTGTTGTGTAATCATGCTGATGCCAATGTTGTTACTGTTCCAGAAGAACCTCGGTACTTGAGAGCACCGCCTTCAACATATATTACACCACCGCCAGATGGATTAGAAGATGGGACAGTACTTGCATTTGCAATATAAAGAACTTTTGCACCTGGAGTAGAAGTTCCTCCAATAAGCAAACTTCCATCAGCGTTTAATGTAAGTGCTTGGGTTAGCGTAATAGCGTTACCTACCGTACCTGAAGGTGCTGTGTACCAAGCGTGTGCTCCATTACCTCCGTTATTTTGGACATACAAAGCCGCATAGTTTGAGTTTGCGTACTTCCATCCAGAGTTGTAATAAGCATTGTTTCCATAAATGGAAGCAGCACCATCACCCATCAAAGCAAGCGATGAATTTACTTGTAGTGCTTTATAGGTTGTCCAAGCACTAGGAGTAACTCCTAATCCTAGGTTACCGGAGGAGTCAAGGCGCATACGCTCTGCGCCTCCAGTATTAAACTGAAGATTTCCTGCTCCTGTGCTTCCTCCGTTATAGATAACAGATAAGCTATCGTTTGCGGCATTGTTCAAAAACAGATAGTTACCGCCACGAATTCGGATTGTTCCATTTACGTCTAGCTTATCAGCAGGACTGCTAGTACCAATACCTAGCCCTGTGGTGGTGAGGCGCATTGCTTCTGAGCCGTTTAATTGCCACAAAAAAGGTAAACCAGCAGTAGCTGCGTTATTACTTGAATTAAATACAGAACCTCCGCTTGAAGGGTCTGAACTTAAATAAAGATTGGTGTTTGTGTTGCCATTTGAGAACAGCGCCATTTTTCCAGTAGCGTCTGTTGTATAAATTGACAGTTTGCGATCAGGACTTGTAACACCAACGCCAAGATTGCTTCCATCAAAGACCAGAGCAGAACCACTTGTAGCAACTTTAGAGCCGTTAAGGTACAACACTCCGTTAGCCGTACCAGCAGACACAGGAGCACTCTGAAGTTGTGTAAGCGAAATGCTCTTGTTAGTGCCCGTAGCAGCCATTGTGGTATCGCTAATGTCCACAATAGTCAACAAGTCACCAGAGGCTGTATTAGCCCCTGTAAGGGCTGTTAAACCCGATATTTTAGTGTCAGCCATATTAGCCCTCTAGGAGAATTAGTGAACCTTCTTCAAGTAGGAAGTCATCCCCACTCTCAAGCAACAGATTGTTTACACCACCAGCTTGGTAGTCATACAAAGGAATATAGTCAATCCAAGGAGTACCAGAAGTAACCTGATATACCTTGATGTAATCAGTTCCGGCAATCAAACCAGTGACATCGCCCATCAGCTTAGCACTGATAGCACCATCATAGTCAAAGGTATTTCGCTTAGCAGCAGTAGTGGATTGAGTGATCGTTACAGGAATGTAATCAATCCATGCCTGCAAGCCCGTCACGCTTGTGATTTCCCACACCACCATTGCGGTAGCGCCATTGGGTAACGTAATGTAAACTGACGGGTAAGTAAACATTACTGTTCTTCTTTCTTGGTCTTAGGAGCCTTCTTAGGAGTCTCCTCGACAGGAACCTCAGGAACCAATACCCACTCAGGGTTGTTCATAAAGCTACGAATGTCTCCCTCTTCGACCACAACCGCATAACGGTTAGGATCGTCATTGTCAATCATCTTGAATGTTGCCATCATCTATCCTTTCTGAAAAGCCCCGTAGGGCTCTTTAAAAAGGACTCCATCCTTTTGAGATGGAGCCTTAGGGGTGCAAGCTCTTAACGAGTTATAGTTATTAAGCCAGAACGATCAGCGGGACGCAGTTCTTGTCACGCATCTCAGCCACGCCATACAGCGTGTCAGCGGTCAGCAGGTTAGCAAGGAATTCTTGCTTGTACTGCGTCTGGGTACGCACACCCAGTTGCTCAACCAACACAGCGAAGTCACGCTGGAACAACAGAGCCACCTTGTCGGGGGTCGAAGCAGCGGTGGTATCGCAGTTGGTGGACACATAGACCTTCACGCCATAGATGTCACCGAACTCACCGTTCACCAAGGTGTTGCCATTGCCACGATAGGCTTGCTCGGTGAAACGAGCGATACCCAACATGCTGTTACGAGCAACAGGAGGAACAACCAAAGAACGACCGTCCATCGGCACATCGTTGTCATCCAACACTTGGATAGCCTTACGGATACCTTGGTCAGCGATAGCAGCAGCGTTAGACGAGCTGTAGGTGTAAGCAGCGCCAGTGGAGCCGATCAAACCACCAGTGTATTGCTGGTTAGCAGCGTTACCGCCGTTAGAACCACGACCCAACTGGATCAGGCTGGAGTCAACTTGCTTAGCCAGAGCGTAGCCAGCATCTTCCGTGTAGAAACCACGCAAGCTAGCCAGAGCTTGAGCTTCCACGATGTCTTCGATCAAACGCGAATATTCGTAGTGGTTGGTAATCGCCACTTGAATCTCGCTGTTGCTCTCAGCAATCAACGTCACGGTGTTAGCCGCAACCTTGGCAGAAGCAGAGCCACGGGCAGGGGCGGGAATGTGAACAGTGTCCCCCTTCTTGCCACGGAAGTTCATCTTCTTAACCAGGTTTGCCATCACCAGGTTTTTCTTGTACGCTGCAACAATTTCATCACTCCAAATTTCAGGAATGAAGTTAGCTGCGGAAGTAGTCGTTACGGCATTAGTGCCTGCAAAAGTAGTTGCCATTTTAAAAGTTTCCTTGAAAAGTTAATTTATTTAACCCTACCCTCAGCATAAGCCTTGAAGATTTCAGGCTGTAGTTGCTGATAACGGTCAGGATCGGTTAGTTGTAGCCGGATCAGGTCGGCACGGCGATAGACTTTTTTGCTTGATTCTCCAGTTCCACTCACATCAACAGCGGCAGCTTTCAAGTTCTGCTTGCGAGTTTCCTCACCAGCTTCCTCTACTTGCCGACTCTTTACGCCCTTGATCTGCTTGAACGTAGAAAGCAACTCATCAGCAGCATCGAAATCAAATTCACCATCAGCCTTAGCATAGAGTCCAATGCGAACAGGGCTAGATTTAACCCAATCAGCAAACTCTGCATCTTGAACAATGTTTCCAAAGTCAGGATGCTTCTGCGCCAGCTTCTGTTGAACTTGCATCCGTTTAAACTCAGCAGCAGCTTGTTTAGCTGCAACCACGTCTGGATGTGTCTCAACTGACTTCTGAATAGCCTTCTGAGGATTCTCAAAGAAATCTATCTCAGTTTCATTTACAGTAGGCTCTGGTGTCTTACTCTCAAGTTTTTGCTTAATCAATTCGTCTGCAAGCTTCCGAACCTCTCCAACCTCCTGAGCCTGCCTACCAATGAGCTTTTCAGCCTCTTGGTGCATCTTAATAATCTCATCAAGACTCTTGCCCGCATATTTCTCGGGAATCTTGGGAGCTTCTTGCTCTGGTGCTGCCTCTTGTTTTACCTCAGCAGCTTGTTGTTTCTGTTCTTCAGCCTCGAATTCACTAGGCTGCTCGATTTCATCGTCAAATAATGCCATACCCACCTCTTTCCTGCCGAATTAACGGTTCTAGGAGTAATTTTTAGAATGGAACGGACTTAAGCAAAGTCTTCTGTTCCGTTTTGTTTGCGCTCAATCGCCAATTTCTCAGCTCTCTTACGCTCCCAAGCGTCATAGGCAGTTGGGTAGTCACCTGTAATACCCTCTAACCTTACTCTGGGTTTGGAGATAATGCGAGAAGCATCTTGTGAGCAGTGGACACAAGGCCATACTCGGACGCTATCATCAACCAATGCCTCCGAAATGTGAGCATCGTCACACATGAACTCAAAGATTCTTTTCATCTTCAAGCTCCTCGTAGACTTTCTCACACATTTCCTTACGTTGCAGTACCAAATTAAGAATGTCTAACTGTCCTTGACGGTAAAAAAGCTGTTGAGCATCAGCGACAGTAGATAAATCGTTTAAATTGGACTTTAACTTCTGGAAATCCTCTAACAAATCAGCCCACCCTTTGGTGGACATCATCGAAAACTGTTCTTCGTAGTAAATCTGTAGTTCTTTATCCATTAGGAGAACCTATGTATTAATAATAACGTAGCATACACTAAAAAGTGTACATTGTCAAGCATTTTTATGCAACAACTGCTAACTTTCGTGCAATTCCTTTATCATCGGTGATCTCCACGTATCCAGCAATGCTCAAAACACTGGCGGTATAGTTCTTATACGTGGATGCGTTGTATTTATTCACCATCATGGCACTGCTTTCAGGGATAATGATCTCACCTGCGTCAATTTCAGCACCGTTAGAGAGAGTTAGCAGCAGTTTACCGTCAAAGTCCACACGAGCGTCAACAACAGAGATACCCTGAGGGCCGTCTTTACCGTCTACACCGTCTCGTCCATCCCTTCCAGGCAGTCCAGGAAGCCCATCAACGCCTTGACGCCCGTCTTTGCCAGGATCTCCCTTGTCTCCTTTGTCGCCCTTATCACCTTTAGGGCCAGCAGTAATCTCAACTTCATTCAACCGAGTCTCAATGGAGTTCAACATCTTGTTGAGAATCATCGCCATTGCGGTCAATTTAGCCTCTTCTGAGGCATCCGTATTGATAATGTCATTCAGAGTCATAGGCTACCTTCTGCTTTCTTCAACAGTTCCATGTCTTTACGGGCGTATTTAACACCACCAGCGTTCTGAAGCTTCACAACCTCCAAATTCTGGTTAATTTCCTTCTCTTTCAAGCTCAATTCAGCAATCTTGACCCTACGCTCAAAGTCCTTAGACTCAGCGTTATCCTGCAAGTTAGTGCTCAAAGCAGCCACAACCTTGGCCTGAGCCTCTTGAGGAGCCAACTGAGCCTCCACAGAGGCCTTCTGAGCCTCCGCAGCCTGCTTAGCAGCCTTGGACTGCAACTCAGCCACCTGAGCCTGTACAAGCTGCATCTGAGCCTGCTGCTGCATCAATGCTGCCTGCTGTGCCTCAGGATTGGGTTGGCTCATCTGCTCCAACATTTGCATCAATTCAGCACGATTCGACAGAGAACTGTTCTGCAAGATACCCTTCAGGATCACAGGCAACACAGGCGTGTCAGGGCCAAGGGTCTGCAACAAGCCAATAAACTGTTGTTGTTCGTACTCACGAGCCATGATACCCAGCGTAGCGGTAGGCACAAACGTCATATCCACAGACGGATAACGCTCAGGATCAAACTGCATGTAACGGAATGCAGCCTTGTTAATGAAAGGAATCAAGAAATCTTCTTGGAAGTTCGTCAAGGTACGTTTGTACTTCTTGATGATGCCTGCCATAACCATCGACATGCCACCAGCTCCAGCGTCCCTAGGAACATTAGATGGCATGCCAGCTGAATCCACAGTACCAGTTGCTTGCAAGAGCATACGCTCAAAGTTCTGAGCTGCTGCTGCTGCATTACCATCCGTTTGACCGAAGTGGAACGGAAACAGAATCTCGCTAGGAGCACCGTTGGTGAGCAGAGCCTTTCCAGGCTTGATCTCAAACTTAGCGCCACGAGGCATACGGGTGGCATCCATAGCAATCATAGGAGCCGTTGTAAGGGCCAGAGAGTCCATATGAGCACGAAGCTGACCGTCAACAGCCTTTTGCATGTTGTAGGCCTTCTCAACCGTACCACGACCCCAGAAGCGACCAGGAACCGTATCATCCTGATAGGCGATCACAGGACGATCCTTCATCATGTACGGGTTCGCTTCAGCTTTCAACAACTGGCTATCGTTAGCGATCACAATGATGGCTTCAACCAAATCCGAATACTCATCAGCCACAGACTCTTCAGGGAACAGGTCTTCAACCTCTTCACCACCATTCTCCAAGCCTTCCAGATACTCACGAGGAACCAAGCCATAATAGGTCAACAGCTTAACCTTGTCATCTTGGTATTGCTGAACCTCTTGCGTAGGATCCAGATCAGGATCATCACCTGAGCCTTGAATGTCAACCTTACGATAGGTTCCATTCTCCATGTTCTTAACCACATTGTGGATAGACACATACTTCTCAATGGCAACACCCAAAGCCTCTTCAATGCTGTCAGCGTTGGGATCAATCAGGAAGTTCTTAGGGTTAACTGGCTTGAGTTTGACTGCAATACGGTCAGTCTCCTTAACCCCAATCGCAGCAGCTCCAGCAACACCTGGAATCACTTGAGTGGCAGGGGTGAACTCTTTTTCAGTCTTGACGATGATCTCGCCAATGCCTGTGCCGTAGATCTCTGCCATGAGTTCGATGGAATCCACAGCCTTCAGAATCTTGTCTTTCTTGAAGTCTTCCATCAACAGATTCTTGATTGCTTCCACATCAAACGGATTACCATCCACATCCTTGATGTCATCCTCAATGTCAAAGAACTCACCTTGACCAAAGATAGCTTCCATGATCTCAGCGTGACGAGTCTCAACTGCTTGCTGAGTGGCGGGGGAGATGATACGTGAACGCTCTGAGTCACGAGTCTTGTCCTCAGAGGCCCACACACCACGGAAGATACGCTCGTATTCGTTCCACAGCTCAAGGT
>JACCEC011783295.1_pt1 | contig 11369 bp, 7 predicted proteins | sample 7450121 | NCBI WGS metagenome assembly JACCEC01 (sample SAMN15323455, study PRJNA562643) | freshwater metagenome | isolation source: river surface water | place: USA:Blue River Watershed | collected 2017-08-18 | reverse complement strand
TTCTCGAGCGCTTCGCTCCAGCGGTCAAGTAATACCTTCGGAACTTTGCCCGTTCCCGCGACCCTGTCGAGTTCGTTAACTCGCAGGCGAGCAGTGTCGGCAGGTCCAAACTCGGGGAAGCCCGCTTCGCGAACGTCCTCGGCGCTCAAATTGTGAATCGCAGCGATGGCTGACCCGATGCTCTGATTGGTTACTTCGTTACTGCGGTAGATGTCCACCGGTTTGCCGTAAACGAAGTCAAAAACGATTGCGGGGTTTGACCTTGCACCGCGGCTCTCGCCAACTACTCGGCTCAACTTGAATGGTAGCTCGCTACCCGAAAGCACTCCGAGTGCGGCCACCTCAGTCGCAAGTTCTAGCCCAGCCTGGTCCGTTTTACCCATGCGTACTACGTAATGATTCCCGTCGGTGCCCGTGAGGAGCGCTGAGTCGATCGAGCCTCCCTGGTCGCTGGTCAAGTTCTTCACATCTCGGAAGCCGATATGCGAAACGGCGTCGAGGGCGAGGGAGGCTAAAATCAAGGAGTTACGCATGGATTTAGGTTAGAAGTAATCTCTCGCTCAGCCATGTATCGCCACGACTGGAAGAAGCCAAGATGATGTTTCGAGGAGGAGTCCCACTCGAACTCCCACTCGCTCGTCAGGCGATAGATCGCGACTATGAGTCGCGAACCAGACCCGAACTTTTTGACGAACTCTGGGCTAATCCAACTACACGCGTGCTGGCCATGTACGACGGCGCTGTGCTCCTAGAAGGGCAAGAGCTAAGACTTCTGCCCGTCGAGTCCGTGCCCGCAGCTCAGTACCGCGTCTATCTGGGGCGCGACGAAGTTGGCCCGATTGTTTTGGCAGTGCTTAGCGAGAACGGCGCTAAAGAAATAGCGGCCGATCCTGAGCTTTGGCACAACTTGCGACGCACTGGAGCGGGTCTAAACGACCGCGACGCGGGGATTTTCACCCAGGCTCTAGCGATTGCAAACTGGCACAGTAGCCACGTGCACTGCCCTCGCTGCGGAACCCCAACCCTCGTAGAGTCAGGTGGCTGGGTCAGGCGCTGTTTCAAGGATGATAGCGAGCACTACCCGAGAACCGACCCGGCAATCATCGTCGCAATTCTCGATGACCAGGATCGGATTCTTTTGGGCTCGCAAGGAGCGTGGGAAGAAAATCGCTGGTCGATACTTGCGGGTTTTGTCGAACCTGGCGAAAGCCTCGAAGCCGCCGTCATTCGCGAAATGTTCGAAGAGGCTGGTGTCTTGGTTGACGAACCCAACTACCTCGGCAGTCAGGCTTGGCCTTTCCCGTACTCGCTAATGCTCGGTTTCGCGGCTAGGGCTAAGACCATCGACCTGCGCCCAGACGGGGTAGAGATTGCAAAGCTCAGATGGTTCTCGCGTGAAGAGTTAGCTGCAGAGGCAGCCCAAATCCTGCTGCCAAACCGCATTTCGATTTCTCGCGCGATGATCGAACTCTGGTTTGGCGAGCGCATTGAATCGGCCACGGAGCTTCGATGAATGCCGAAGCTCTCCTAGAGGCCCTAGACCCGGAACAACGCGAAGCCGCCACCGCACTGGTGGGGCCAGTTTGCATTCTGGCCGGTGCCGGCACAGGAAAAACCCGAACGGTAACCCATCGAATCGCCTACGGAATCGCGAAGGGCTACTTCGCAGCGAACCGCGTGATGGCTCTGACATACACAAACCGAGCCGCTGGTGAACTTCGCGCTCGCCTTCGTTCGCTTGGAATTCCAGCGGTGACAGTTCGGACTTTTCACGCTGCTGCCCTAAGCCAGCTTGAGTACTTTTGGCCTCAGTACGCCGGGGTTCCGGCGCCAAAAGTTCTTGAGTCAAAGGCCAAGCTGATCGCCCAGATCGCCGAGCAGCAAAAACTCCACTTTGACTCGGCGACGATCCGCGACCTCGCAGCCGAAATCGAGTGGCGCAAATATTCGATGCTCAGCCTCGAGGATTATGAGAAAGCTCTTGACGACAGACCCGCTATTTCCGGGGTTAGCAAGCGAGCAAACATTGAATTGCAGACCGCTTACGAAGACGCAAAGATCAAGGCGCAGCGTCTTGACTGGGAGGATGTTCTGATCCTCACGCTAGGCCTCTTGCGCGCCGAACCTCGAGCGCTCGCGCATGTGCAACAGCAGTATCGCTTCTTTACGGTCGATGAGTACCAGGACATCAGCCCGCTGCAGCACGCTCTGCTCGACGCCTGGCTAGGTGAGCACTCGGATCTCTGCGTAGTCGGCGACCCAAACCAGACGATTTACACATTCACCGGGGCGTCGAGTCAGTTCCTTCGAGGTTTCTCCAGTCGTTACGAGGGAGCTACCGTTGTCCAGCTAACTCGCAACTACCGATCCACCGGGCAAATCATCGCCTATGCCAACCGTCTCAGCCGTGAGGAATCTGGAGTGGAACCGTTGCAGGCAACGGGTCCGATTGGACGTGCTCCCGTTGTCCGAGGGTTTGATAATCCAGCCGAAGAAGCGAAGGCTGTCGCCCAGCAGATTCGTACGCGAATCAATGAGGGGGCAAAACCCCAGGACATCGCTGTCCTGTACAGAGTGAACGGTCAGTCTGAGGCGCTCGAAAACGCTCTAGCCGAGGCTGGTATCGAAGCTCAGGTTCGCGGTGGAGAGCGGTTTTTCAACCGGACCGAAGTCCAAGCAGCGATACGGGCGATCCGCGCAGAAGTTTCAATCGCCACCGAAAAGCCGCTCTTCCAAACAGTCAGCGACATCCTGCGCTCCCTAGGTTGGTCGGCTGCCGGTCCAGAGGTTGCCGGAGCTGCTCGCGACAAGTGGGAATCGCTTAATGCGATTGTGCTCATCTGCGACGAAATGGCAGAAGGTGCAACCCTGGCCGACTTTGCCGCCGAGCTCGATGAGCGTGCTCGTTCCCAGCACGAACCCATGCGAAGCGCCGTAACGCTCTCAACGATCCACGCAGCTAAGGGGCTGGAATGGAGCGAGGTGTTCGTGATTGGCCTGAGTGAGGGGTATTTGCCGATTAGTTACGCGAAAACAGCGGCAGAGCTAGCCGAAGAAAAGCGCCTGTTCTACGTTGCTATCACCCGTGCGAAGGAGTCGCTGTGGCTCAGTTGGAACAAACCAACCCAGCCGTCGAGATTCTTCAGCCTGCTTCAGGCCGCACAGTCGCAAGCCTCGTGAGCCTGCCAAGTCCACTCCTCAACTCTTCCCGATGCCAGCTTTAGCCTGTGCCCGACGAACTCGCTTTCACGCCCCGGGGAATCGATAGCTCGTAGAAGTTCTCCAGTAACCATCGCAGCCGCAAATAGGCAACTTTGGGCATCCTCTAGGTAATCGTTTCGACCAATGAGTTGGGCTGCCAAGGTAGGCCAATTTGAGTCTGCGTCGGTCCTCCAGAGATCCAGGCAACCGAGGCAAGGTGAGCCGGTGATTCGAGGACTGACCGAAATCTCCTCGGAACCAAAAAACACTGCGACGTGCGGTTGGCGGTTCGCGAGGAGCGCTCGATAGCGAGACGGAGCCATAGCGTTTTGCGTTGTGATGACCCGCAAGGCGTGCCTAGCTTTCGCAGGAGTGAGTAGTTCAAAATCCAACAGCTCGGTTGTGCCGGGCTTAGAGCGCAACAGCTCATCCAAAGCCTTTAGCCGTGGAGCACCGACAACGGACGAGTTGTAGCCGAGCGGCCCGGTGTCCTGTGCGGTTACTCGCTCGCGATCCGAGGTGAGAATCCGTCCGATTCCCGCGGCGGCCAGTCCAAGCGCAATTAGAGCGCCGCCTTGACCCAGCGAGTCGATGTGGATGCTGGTTTTGGCGCGTTCTTCAAGGACCGAGATTCCATCTCTTCCGGTGCTGTAACTTGCGCGGATTAGCTCGGCGAATGCACTTCGCACGTAATCGGCCGAAAGCCTGGGTTTTCGTACTTGCCGAAACTCCAAAAGTGCAGGTGCGAGGCGCTCTGCCAAAGACTTAGCTTCGGGCTCAAGTGCGTCATCGGCCACTCCGCGTTCAAACAAGGCAAGTAGTCGCTCCTGTTCGGCGGTTACGTTTTCGAGAATCAGCGGGTCTGTTAGCCCGATTTGCAGGTCTTTAGGGTTGCGCCAGAGCAGTAGCTTCGAGGGGTTGATGCGAGTGGTCATCGCTGTATTTTGCCAACTCAATAACGCCGGTTGGCAGAGTTTCCACAGGCCTACCCGAGAAGGTCGCGAAGAGCTTGGTCCATCGCGTCATCGTTTGTGTCGCGCAGTTTGACAATCAGGGCTAAAGGGTTGTCGATGTCGTCGGCTGTAGGCATCAGGTCCGGGTGGTTCCATAGAGCGTCGCGCTTTTGAATGCCCACCGCCTCTGTCACCTGGCGCCACATTGCCGCCGCCTCGCGAATGCGCTTGGGTCGTAAGTCCAAACCGACCAGGGTTGCAAAGGTCGATTGGGCCGGGCTCGAAGTCGCTCTGCGGCGACGCTGGAGCTCCCCAAGAGCATTCGCCTGAGGGAGTCGCTTGCATGCCTCGTCGCTGACAGCCTCGACCCAGCCCTCGATCAATGCGAGTGTGGTTTCTAGGCTTTCGAGAGCTCGCTGCTGCTCATCGGTGCGCTCGGCTAGCAGTTCGCCGTTGCTCAACGCCTCCCGAAGTCGTTCCTGGTCGTTCAGATCCAGACCCTCGGCAAGTTCGCTCATTCGTTCTGTGTCGATGGAAATGCCTGAGGCGTAGTTTGCAATCTGAGTGACCACGCTGTCGCGCAGCCACTTGCTGTGCTTGAAGAGTCTGGCGTGAGCGAGTTCGCGAACCGCCAAGAAAATCATCAGTTGGTCTTGCGGCAGGTCAAGCTGTTTCGCGTACTCGGTGATGTTCTGCGGAACAAAAACGGCTCGCTGCTCTGTGAAGAACGGCAGGCCGAGATCTCCACCGGAGAGCACCTCGCGCGAAAGGCGACCGAGTGTTTGACCGAGCTGCATGGCAAACATGGTTCCGCCGGCGGCACGCAACATGCCACCAGCTCCGGAAATCATTCCAGCGAGCTCCTCCGGCATGTTCTGCTCGAGGTTTTCGGTGAGCGCGTCTGCCATTCGCGATGCCACGGGCTGGCTCAATTCTTGGAAAAGTGGCAGGGCGTCGGCGACCCAGAGCTCGCGAGTTATCAACTTCGGGGTGGTGGTGAGCTGGGGGAGCGTAGTCGCTTCATCTAGCCAAAGCTCACTGATCTGCACTGCGCTCCCGATTGCCTGGCGCTCTTGGTCGTTGACCGAGAAGCCACCCTCGCTCGCAAATTTTCTCGCCTGCTCAGTGGCGAGTTTCCAGTTCACTCCGCCAACGATTTCATGCTGCGATTGAGAAAGCGCAAACTGCAGTTGGCGCATCAGATCAGCCAGGGCTGCCGGGTCGTTGGCTAGGCCAGCCGCAGCCGCTAGTTGTTCGGGATTCAACCCTTCTTGCTGCGACAAAAGTTGACGCAGAAACTCGGCTAAAGCCTCGGGGTCAAAGTTCTCTTCGCTCACAGTCATAGAGTATTCGGCGTCTGTCTCGGTGTCTGCTTTGTTCGCCCTAAGCGTGGCTTAGGCTTAAAGCAAGCCAACAGTTAGGTGTGCTCTTTGAAGCGAATCTTGGGTCGAGTTTCACTCGTTCTAGTCCTGCTGGCATTCATTGGTTTGAATCTCGCTAGAGCGCCTTACGTGGTCGAAGTGCCTGGCCCGACGTTCGATGTCCTAGGCAAAACTGATGGCAAAGCCGTCCTGACTTTCGACGATGTCAAAACCTACCCGACCACTGGCGAAATCAACGCTCTCACCGTTTCGCTTTTGGGTAATCCAGAAAACCAGCTCTCTTGGATGACGGTTCTCATGGCCTACCTCGACCCGAGCAAGTCGGTTGTTCCGATGGAGGAGGCCTACCCGGCTGGAGTCGGCACCAAGCAGATCCAGGCCGAGGACGCCGCCCTGATGCGCGGTTCCCAGCAGGATGCGCAGGCGGCAGCGCTCACCTATCTAGGCATCGACTACGTCTCGCGGGTTTACATCGAAGCGATGTTCGAAGACTCTGCCGCGATGGGTATCTTGAAGCCTGGTGACTTCATCGACTCGGTCAACGGCGAAAAGGTGGCCGACAACGACCTTCTCCGCAAGCGCGTTAAGGCCTGGGACGGTGGCGACCCAATCAAAGTGGGCATCACCCGCAAAGGCGAATCCAGCGTCGTCGAAGTTACGCCTGCAAAGGTGAATGGTGAGTACTACCTGGGTGTGTTTGTTACCTACCGTTACACGTTCCCATTCAAGATCGAGGTCGACTTAGGCGACGTCGGCGGGCCAAGTGCCGGCAGCATGTTCGCGCTAGGAATCATCGACAAGCTAACCCCTGGAGCTATGACTAATGGCCAGACAATTGCTGGCACCGGGACCATTTCTCCAACCGGTAAGGTCGGGCCAATCGGTGGCATCGTCCAGAAAATGTACGCCGCCAAAAACATCGGTGCAGACGTTTTCTTAGCGCCCGCCGAGAACTGCAGTGAGACGGTTGGGAACACTCCAGAAGGTTTGAAGGTTTATCGAATCGAGCGGCTCAACAAAGCGGTTGAGTTGTTGAAGGCAATACAAACCGGCACCAATCTAAGTGGCTTTGCCACCTGTTCAAAGTAAAGGGAATCAATGGCCAAGAAATCCAAGAACGCTAGCCCAGCTCGTCTGGCGGTTCTGATCGTTGTTCTACTCGGTGTTGCTCTCGTGGCTTCAACCGGGTTCTTCACCGACACTCTCTGGTACAAGCAACTCGGCTTCTCTTCGGTCTTCTTCACCCAGATTTGGTCGCAGACAGGGCTGTTTGCAGCAGCGTTCGGCATTGTCGCTCTGATGACGGGCGTGAACCTTTACATCACTAACCGTGTGCGTCCGCTGTACCTTCGCCTCGAGGGTAACGACCCGTTCGCTCAGTACCGCGAGGTGCTCGAGAAGGGACGCAAGGTTCTGCTCACAGTTATTCCAATCGTCCTAGGTTTGGGTGCCGGTATTGTTGCCGCACCAAACTGGCAGGAAGCCGTTCTGTTCATGAACCCGACCATGACCGGCGACCTTGACCCGCAGTTCGGCATGGACACCGGCTTCTACCTGTTCGTGCTTCCGTTCCTATCGGCAATGGTTTCGTTCGCGGCCGCGATCTTCGGCCTAAACAGCGCACTTGTCCTATTGGTTCACCTCTACAACGGTGCGATCAAGTTCAATGGTCGCAAGTCAACCGTCACCAAGGGCGCGCAGGTCCAGGTTGGCATCAACCTCGCACTCTTCTTCGTCGCCGAAGGCGCTAGCGTTTGGCTCGACCAGTACCAGACCATGACGAGCTCTTCGGGGCTGTTCACTGGAGCCACCTACAGCGACGTCAACGCCGCGATCCCCGGCCTCCAGATCATGGCACTCATCGCTCTTGCGGTTGCAGTGCTGTTCGTCATCACGGCCTTCATCGGCCGTTGGCGTCTACCGATCATCGGCACCTCGCTGATGATCGTTTCTGGCCTGCTACTTCAGGGCGCTTACCCTTGGCTCGTTCAGAGCTTCCAAGTCGTCCCGAATGAGCGAACCCTCGAAGCGGAGTTCATCAAGCGCAACATCGATGCAACCCGTATCGCCTACGGTCTAGACGGTGTCGAAACCATCGACTACAACGCCAAGACCACCGCGACCGCCAGCGACCTCCGCAAGGACGCCGAAACGACCGCAAACATCCGCATCATCGACCCGGCTCTGGTTAGCGAGTCATTCCGACAGCTCGAGCAGTACCGCCAGTACTACGGTTTCATCAACCAGCTGGACGTTGACCGCTACCAGATCAATGGCAAGACCCAAGACACCGTTCTCGCGGTTCGCGAACTAAACCAGAGCGGTCTGGGTTCTTCGCAGTCCTGGTTCAACAACACTTTGGTCTACACCCACGGTTACGGCGTTGTTGCCGCTTACGGTAACCAGCGCACCTCAGATGGTCAACCGAAGTTCCTCCAGTCGGGCATCCCATCTAGTGGCCTGCTTGGCGACTACGAGCCGCGCATTTACTTCGGTGAAGAGTCACCGCTCTACTCGATAGTTGGCGCACCTAAGGGCGCTCCGGCCAAGGAGCTTGACTACCCGGGTGGTGAAGACGGCGCAGAACAGACCTACACGACTTTCACCGGCAACGGTGGTCCGAAGCTAGACAACCTGTACACCCGTCTGGCTTACGCGATCAAGTTCGGTAGCGAGCAGATCCTGCTCAGCGACTCGATCACCAACGAATCGCAGATCCTCTACAACCGCGACCCGGCCGAACGCGTCGCCGCAGTCGCTCCGTACCTAACCCTCGACACCGATCCGTACCCAGCGATTGTCGATGGACGCGTTCTCTGGATCGTCGATGGTTACACCACTTCGAACAAGTACCCGTACTCTCGCGCCGAAAACATCGGCGACGCGATTTCGGACTCGAACGGAACCGCGTACGGCCCGAACATCAACTACATCCGAAACTCGGTCAAGGCAACCGTTGACGCATACGACGGCAGCGTGAAGCTTTACGCCTGGGACGACAAAGACCCGATCCTGAAGTCCTGGCAGAAGGTGTTCCCGCAGACGATCTTGCCGATGGCAAAGATGTCGGCCGACCTGATCAGCCACGTTCGCTACCCTTCAGACCTGTTCAAGATTCAGCGACAGGTTTTGGGTCAGTACCACGTGACCGACCCGGGCTCGTTCTACTCGCAGCAGGACGCGTGGATGGTGCCAAACGACCCAACCGTTGGTTCCAACATCACCGCACACCAGCCGCCGTACTACATGACCATGCAGGCGCCTGGCCAGAGCAGCCCGAGCTTCTCGCTGTACTCAACCTTCATCCCGAGATCGACCGGCGACTCGAGCCGCAACGTACTCACCGGTTACCTGATGGTTGACTCCGATGCCGGCAAGCAGGCGGGCAGCAAGGCCTCTAGCTACGGCAAGTTGAGACTGCTGGCTCTGCCGAATGACTCGGTAGTTCCGGGCCCAGGTCAGGTGCAGAACTCGTTCAGTGTTGACCCCGAGGTTTCGCGCCTGCTCAACCTGCTGAGCCAGGGTTCGACCAAGGTGCTGAACGGAAACTTGCTGACGCTACCTGTCGGTGGCGGTCTGCTCTACGTTCAGCCGGTTTACATCAAGTCAACTGGTGAAACCTCGTTCCCGCTGCTCAAGAAGGTCCTCGTCGCTTTTGGTGACAAGATCGCCTTCGAAGACACCCTCGATGGGGCGCTGACCTCGCTGTTCGGTGGCTCGAGCGGAGCCAACCCGGAGCCGGTAGACCCTTCCGAGCCGGTTACGCCTGGTTCGAACGCCGCGCTTACCGCTGCGCTGAACGCCGCCAAGGCTGCCATGGCAGAGAAGTCGGCCGCTATGGCTGCCGGTGACTGGGCGGCATACGGCAAGGCCGAGGCCAAGCTCCAGGCTGCTATCACCGCTGCTTTGGCTGCGTCTGGTAAGTAGCCGCGGTTTCGTGCTAAACTGTCTCTACCGACGCGGGGTGGAGCAGTTCGGTAGCTCGCCGGGCTCATAACCCGGAGGTCGTAGGTTCAAATCCTGCCTCCGCAACCAATTAGAAAACCGGTCTCTTCGGAGGCCGGTTTTCTGCTTAACTGTGGACAACTTTCTCGCCCGCGAACACCGCCAACTAGTTTTCTGGCATGAAACGTTTCGGTGCCATTCTTTGCCTCGCCCTAATCTTTGGCGGTTTCACCCAGCCGAGCGCAAAGGCCATGAGTTGCGACAATCGGGGTTCGCAGGATCGACTCCACTTCGGATCAAATGTTTCGGGCAGAGAGGTTCGAATTTGCGCCGAGTACTGGTGGCCCAAATCAACGTCCAAGCCCGTGATTAGTAAGCCGTCACCCAAGACAACTCCGGCAAAACCTAAGCCGCGGTTCCTTGTGGTTACACCTGAGGGGCCGATCGCCTACACGCACCACGACAAGTTCTTGCTGCCTGGCCAAGCGTTTGACGTCGGCACCACCGCGGTCATTCACCAGCGTTCGGGGCGCCTAATCGGCAGGGAGACAGTGGTTCGGTTTACACCTGATCAGGTCACCTGGAACTTCGGTGACGGCCGCTTCGCTCGAGCGGCAACAGCACTTCACTCTTTTCGATCCACGGGCACATTTAGGGTCCAAGCTGCCGTTCGGTACAGGGTTACGTTTAGGTTTGTTGGAACTACCAACTGGTTTGCCGATCCTCGGCCGATCACGATCTACACCAATCAACTGAAATTCGTGGTTTCTCGCACACTCCCCAAACCGCCACCCGGTGCCCCGTTTCTTGTTGGCAGCAACTGCATCACCTCCAAGCGATTGGGCTGCTGATTCTCAGCAACCTCACAGGATGAAAACTTAAACTAGACGGGTTCTCGTTTTTGAGAAACCCGAAAGGTCTAACGTGTCCGCTGATAACCAGAACCGTCAGTTCATGTTCAACTACCAGCCGCCTGCCGCGCCAGTCGCACCTAAGAAGAAGCGCAGCTGGGCTCCTGTCTCAATCGCAATCCTTGCCGGCGTGCTGGCCGGAAGCGGCACCGCCGCTGGCCTTAGCGCCCTCGGTTCATCTCAAACGGTGGTTATCAACAACGTCGAGTCGGTCAACTGGGTTACCGGCGTCGCTGCCAAGGGGCTACCTTCGGTCGTCACTGTTTCTGTGGGTTCGTCCAACTCCGGGGGTAGCGGTAGCGGCGTGGTTCTCTCGAAGGACGGCTACATCCTTACCAACTCGCACGTTGTCACCCTCGACGGCGAAACCAGCGACGTCTCTATTCAGGTGAAGACCAATGACGGCAAAGTATTCAATGCCAAAATCGTCGGACTTGACCCGACCAACGACCTAGCCGTAATCAAGGCCACCGGGACCTTCACTCCGGTCGAATTCGCCGACTCCGACAAAGTGAATGTTGGTGACTCGGTCGTTGCGATCGGAGCTCCGCTAGGTCTTGAAGAAACGGTAACCACCGGAATCATCTCGGCACTAAACCGAACAATCCAGGTTGCTTCGTCTGAGGTTCCAGACGGAAGTCTCCAACTTTGGACTGGTCAGGGCGCAGCACCCGTTAACCTTCGTGTTCTCCAGACCGATGCTGCCATCAATCCTGGCAACTCCGGTGGTGCTCTGCTGAACTCGAAGGGCCAACTCATCGGCATTAACGTTGCGATTGCAACGGCAGGTTCATCGGCGGCTATTGGTCAGTCCGGAAGCATTGGCGTTGGCTTCTCGATTCCGTCGAACGTAGCCAAGCGGATCTCGGCAGAACTAATCGAGAAGGGCTCGGCAAGCCACGCGCTGCTCGGCGCTCTGGTTAGCGATGCCGGCGCTGAAAAGGCTGGTGCCTTTTCACAGGGCGCCAAGATTGAGC
>JACCEC010933966.1_pt1 | contig 11369 bp, 11 predicted proteins | sample 7450121 | NCBI WGS metagenome assembly JACCEC01 (sample SAMN15323455, study PRJNA562643) | freshwater metagenome | isolation source: river surface water | place: USA:Blue River Watershed | collected 2017-08-18 | reverse complement strand
GGTCTAAAGTCGCTGTCGCTTAGACCATTCGGTCTAAAGTCGCTGTCGCTTATACAGAAGGACGAGTATTCCATTCAGCCCAAGACATTTTCTTAAACTCTTTTTTTGGAACACTCTTTTTTTCTTCTTCCGCCAATTCATCCAATTTATCAGCCCTACGTAATGCGCTGTCGACATAAATCTCCTTCAAAATTTTGCCAACTTCAAATGACGCCTCGTGTTGGTCTACAACTCCGTCCTCCACCTTTTTAAGAACCCTCAGAAATTTAGTAAACAATTGTAAATCGATTTCGTTATTTTTAATTTTGTTAAAAATATCGGTGTAATTATTGTACAAAAACTGGCATTCTCTAGCACATCTGTCGTGATAATCTTCATCCGCATAATGGTATTTGCGAATGTCGAGCAATTTTTGAGCATCGACGTGAATTTTCATACTGTGTTTCAATTCACGGATTTGAGCGGTCTGATCGACGACCCCGTGCTCATTAATCATTTGTTGAAGTTGTAATCGCTGTTGGTAATCCATATAGTTTTGTCACATTTTTTGTTTATACTAAAAATCCCTGTAGATTGTAGAAAGATGAAAACAATACATATATTACAATTACTCGGAATCGTTGTTTTATTTGTGGCTCTCCTTTTTTTAATAGGGTGGTCATCCAATTATACGAGGGTCACCAGAAACTGGGAAAAATACAGATGCGATGTAGGCATAATGCCATTTGCGTCAATGTATGGCTACGACACCAACGAGAATTTCAGTTACTGTATGAAAAACATGCAGTCGTCGCAAATGGGCGATTTGTTAAAACCCGTCTACGATGAAATCGGCGAAATTGGGAAAATGTCTGCGGAAATAGAACAGAATCAGGAAGAGACCGCCGACAAAGTAGACGATGCTAAATCAGATATGAAAGTGACATTTAGCGGAATAGGCTCGCAATTTGACGGAATCAAATTCGCCATTCAAAGAACATCCGACAATATGAAAGACGTATTCGGCAAAATTGTAGGCACATTTACAGTGCTACTATACATTCTAGACGGAGGACAAAAAACTGTCAAAAGTATGTGGAATGGCGTGCCTGGAAAACTGATTAAAACTGTAGGAAAACTTTCCAGATTATAATATAGTCTTACGATTCTCAGTTAAAAACGTGTATGTCTATATTACATATATGGATTCGGACTCGTCTATAAACGGAAATGCTTCAGACTCAAATGTAGAACAAGAATCAGGACAGCAATACGTGTATTTGCTAGAATGCGACGACGGCGCGACCTATGTAGGCGCCACCAAAAACTTAGACAGACGCCTGCGTCAACATAACAAAGAAATAAAAGGCGGAGCAACCGCCACAGGAACGAAAGTCGCGCAGGGCAAAAAATGGCGACGAGTTTGCTACGTATCAGGATTTCCTACGTGGCAGGCTGCGCTCCAATTCGAATGGCGGTGGAAACAACTTTCCAGGAAATTGTGTGGGACGCCAATTGAACGAAGACAACTCGCGCTAGATGAACTTCTTTCACTCGAAAAATCCACTAGCGCGGCGATCCCTTACAAACAATGGGCGACACCTCCTGAAATACATTTTGACTAAGCAACCGTGTTCAATACAATTCCAGCGGCGGCAAATTGGTGATTCCAACCCTATTATCCGCTTTCGACGCCTGATATTTCTGTAAGAGCCTCGACAAATAAAGTTCTTTTTCTAAATTTTTCTTTTCCGATTCTTTTTCCGCCTGTTCACGTCCCTTATATTTGTTATACAGGACCAGTGCCAGGATTCCAGTAAAAATAAGAATAAATGCCAAGTTACAATAAATATTTGTCCAACTATCTTTCACCTGTTTACATTGTTTCAGTGATTCGGATAAGAAATATTTTGTCCCTGGTTCAATCAATTCGGGTCCAGTAGAGGCTATGTTCATCTACTAAATATAGCGTCGAAATAAAACGCAAAATTACGCGGCAACACGCCGAAAAATTGAAATGTCAAATTCGGGGATTTGTCATTTCACCCAACAATATAGAAATTATGGAATTTGACAACGCACACAACGAACCTTGTACCTTTGAGACTTTGATGTCTAGAATGAAAATGGAAGCCCAATTCGGAGAGGAGTCTACTGATTCGGATTATAATCCGTGGAACATTGTAGAAAGTTACTTTTCAGGACACCATCTTGAACAACTTGTAAGACACCAATTAGAATCCTTCAACAATTTCGTGAGTTTCCAAATTCCGAAAACGATTGAAATGTTCAATCCGGTCCATATTGTGTCAGAGAAATCATTTGTCCCTGAACTGGGGAAATACAATTTGGAAGTCGACATTGTTTTTGAAAACTTTCAAATATTCCGCCCCCAAATTCACGAAAACAACGGCGCTACCAAACTGATGTTTCCACAGGAAGCGCGCATCCGCAACTTCACGTATGCCTCAAATATGACCGTCGACATCCAAATCAAATACACTATACGCAAAGGCGAGCGTCTAGAAGATACTGAAACCGTACACAACACTCTCAGAAACATCCATATTGGCAAACTACCGATTATGTTGAAATCCAACATTTGTGTTCTCACACAACACAAACACCTGGACCATACCATCACCGGCGAATGCCAATACGATGCCGGCGGTTATTTCATCATAAACGGCTCAGAGAAAACAGTTTTGGGACAAGAACGCGCCGCCGAAAATCGCGTATACTGTTTCAACGTGAGCAAAGGCAACACCAAATGGATATGGAACGCCGAAATCAAGTCCGTCCCCGATTTCAAATGTATTTCTCCAAAACAAATCAACATTATGATTTCCTCGAAAAACAACGGATTCGGACACGGACTCTACATTCAAATTCCGCGCGTCAAACAGCCTATACCCTTATTTGTAGCATTTCGCGCCCTAGGAGTCATCCCCGACAAAGAAATCTGCGAATACATTTTGCTCAATTTAGAACACAAACACACCGAAGAATTTCTGGAAGCGCTAGGGGCATCCATCGTCGACGCAAGCAGTATAATGTCGAAGGAAGATGCCATACAATACATTACCAGTTATGTGATGTATACACCAATGAATATGGACCGCGAATCCGGAATCCGCAAAAAACGCGAGTTCACTCTTGAAGTAATCGCAAACGACCTGTTTCCTCATTGCCAAACTGTAGAACAAAAAATCTATTTTATGGGATACATGACCAACAAACTTCTACAAGCCAGTTTCGAACTGATTAAACAAGACGACCGCGATTCTTACGTAAACAAACGCATCGACCTTACAGGCGCTCTTTTGAACAACCTATTCCGCAACTACTTCAATAAACTGGTGAAAGACATGCAGAAACAAGTAATGCGCGAAATATCCGGCGGGTCCTGGAGAACAACCGAATCCTACAAAAACATCATCGACGAAACAAATATCGACAAAATCATCAAATCCGCCACCATCGAAAACGGACTCCGCCGCGCACTTTCCACCGGCGATTTCGGCGTGAAACACAGTAACAGCAACAAAGTCGGTGTTGCCCAAGTCCTTGGTCGCCTCACCTATTTATCCTCTCTGAGCCATCTACGTCGTATTAACACACCTATCGACAAAAGCGGCAAACTCATTCCGCCTCGCAAACTACACGCCACTACTTGGGGCTACTTATGCCTAGCAGAAACTCCTGAAGGGCAGTCAGTAGGCGTCGTAAAAAATCTGAGTTACCTGACCCACGTAACCATCCCCTCCAATTCATTATCCATCTACGATTATGTTCAACCCTACATTGTCCCCGTAGAATCGATGCGCCCTGTAGAACTATATAATATGGTGAAAGTGTTTGTGAATGGCGCGTGGATTGGCGTGACTCACACACCGATTGAACTCTACAGAGAACTGAAAGAAAAGAAACTCAGCGGTATAATGAATATTTATACATCGGTAATATTCGACTACAGAAACCAGGAAATCAGAGTTTGTAACGACAGCGGACGCCTTGTCCGTCCATTATTGCGAGTGAAAGACGGGGCGATCCTTTTCAACCAGAAAATGGATAAGGCGCTAGAAACCGGCGAACTCACGTGGAATGATTTGATCGTCAACTACGAGGGGAAAGGCGAAGGCGTTATTGAATACATCGACCCCGAAGAACAAAACTGGTCGCTGATTGCTATGCGCCCAGCCGATATTGGAAAACCGGAATCAGGTGGTGGAAAGGTGTTCAAATATACCCACGCTGAAATACACCCATCCACCATTTTCGGAGTTCTCGCATCATGTATACCGTTCCCAGAACACAATCAGAGCCCAAGAAATATCTATCAATGCGCTATGGGTAAGCAAGCAATGGGAATGTATATGACCAACTACGACCAACGTATGGACAAAACCGCCTACGTTCTAACATACCCCACCCGTCCACTGGTAGACACCCGTTTAATGAATATGATTCAACTGAACAACATTCCATCAGGCACCCAAGTAGTGGTCGCCATTATGACCCATACCGGTTATAATCAAGAAGATTCTCTACTGTTCAATAAGGGGTCTCTAGACAGAGGATTATTCCAAGCCACCATCATCCACACCGAAAAAGACGAAGACAAAAAAATCAACGGCAACAACGAAATCCGCAAAAAACCGGACCCGCTCATTACCAAAGGATGTAAACTAGGCAACTACGACAAAGTAAACGACCAAGGAGTAATACCCGAAAACACCCTCGTAGAAAACCGCGATATTATCATATCCAAAGTCGTCCCTATCAAAGAAAACAGAAACGACCCGACCAAAGTCATCAAATTTGAAGACCAAAGTCGCATCTACAGAACCACCGAAGAAACTTATGTAGACAAAAACTGTATCGGACGCAACGGAGAAGGATACGATTTCTGTAAAGTCCGACTTCGTATTCTCAGAAAACCAGTCATCGGCGACAAGTTCTCTAGTCGCCACGGGCAAAAAGGCACGATCGGTAACATCATCCCCGAAGAAGATATGCCATACACCAGCAACGGACTAAAACCCGACATCATCCTCAACCCACACGCCATCCCATCCCGTATGACCATCGGACAACTCAAAGAAACCGTCCTAGGCAAATTCCTCATACAAATGGGCTTATTCGGTGACGGCACCAGTTTCGGAGAAATGAGCGTCAAATCCATCTGTAAGGCACTACTCAATACCGGATACGAATCCTACGGCAACGAAATCATGTACAACGCACTCACCGGAGAACAAATGGAAACCGCCGTATTCATCGGTCCTGTATTCTACCAACGACTCAAACACATGGTCAACGACAAACAACACAGCCGATCCATCGGTCCTATGGTCAACCTCACCAGACAACCAGCCGAAGGCAGATCCAGAGATGGAGGATTAAGGTATGGAGAAATGGAACGTGACTGTATTTGGTACCACACCCCAATCACTACCCCTTATGGCATAAGTTTAAAAATAGGTGAAATGGCTGAATATGTAGATGATTGTGATAAGATTGGTTCGATTCCTTCTGTACTTGGATGGAGAGAGGACAATGATGTGATGGTTTCATCTAGAATGACCCATTTCTTGGATAAAGGGGAGAAAGAGTGTGTTCAGGTAACATTACAGGATGGAAGAAAACTGGTATGTACTGATAATCATCCAGTATTGACATCTACAGGTGAATGGAAAAAAATAAGCGAATTAACAGTAGATGAATCTCGATTAAAAACTGGAGTTACTTGTCCCGTAATATCATTAAAAGATGAGTTGACGGAATGTAATGGATGGTCATTGAATGTTGGAACATTTAAATTGACAACTGAGTCTGTAGGTGAATATATGAAAACACTTGCGTTCGCAAGAATACTTGGATATTTGATAATGGATGGAACAATATCAAGCGAGAAAAGTGGGGTAATTTCGTTAGGACATATTATAGATGTGAATAACATTGTAAAAGATTTATCCCATTTTAATATTACAAACCAGACATCATTTGGGACCTCTAAAAATTATTATTCGGTTCGTCTGTCTAAACTATTTACGAACGATATACTAACATTAGATGGGATTACAGTGGGCAGAAAAGTAGTTCAGGATGCTGAATTACCAGCGTTTATAGTTGATCCTGGGTGTCCTCGTCCAATTGTTCGTGAGTTTCTTGCGGGGATGTTTGGAGCGGATGGACATACGTGTGTGCTAGGACTACATCGTGGAAAACGCGACATACTTACGTCAATATCCTTTTCCAAAACTAGAACAGTAGAAAAACTAGATTCATTAATAGCGATGATGGACCAAGTAAAATGTTTACTCAATAAATGCGGAATACATAAGATTACAATTCAAACTCCAAAAGAAACATCTAATTCTAAAAAGTCTGGAAAATATTATCAGGTGAATTTACATTTGGACATTGACGAACTAATTCCGTTCTCTGAAAATATAGGATTCAGATACTGTTGTCACAAATCACAGAGATTAGAAGCAGGTGTTACATACAAACGGCTTAGAAATGAAGTGGTTCGCCAGCATAATTGGCTGGTAAATAGGGTGGACGAAATAACTAATTTCACTGAAATAAAAAGAAAAACCCCGGAAAAAAAAGTACAAACGCGGGATGCTATAAAGAACGCAATCAAAGACTTACAGAAGATTGAACCATTAATACATACATACGCAATTCCTTCCGCACACGATATTACCGACCATTTAATTAAAGGAACCAGTTTCGGAAAATTCTCTTCAAGCGCATTTCCAACTGCCGAAGAGTTCCTACAAGAAGTAGACGCATTTAATTGGTTTATCGAAGATGAATTGAACTGCTACGGAGTTTCACGTGATTGTGAGGGTCTTCCGACAATGAATCTCAAAGTGATTGATATTCGTCCAGCCGGATTACACAAAGTATACGACATTTCTGTAGATGAAACTCATTCATTCTTGGCAAATGGCGTAGTTGCGCACAATTGTATGATTTCGCACGGCGCCGCCAGATTTAACCGCGGTCGTATTTATGATGCGTCCGACAAGTATACTGTCAATGTGTGTAATAAATGCGGATTGATTGCCGCTTACAATGATAAATTGCGCATACATCATTGTAAAACTTGTGATAACAGGTCAGACTTCTCACACGTCGAACTTCCGTATTCATGTAAACTCCTATTCCAGGAATTGATGACTATGAATGTCTGTCCTCGAATACTTACCGAAATTTAAACCAATGAAGATTTCTAGTTGTCGAGGCGATGCCTCGTCAACGCAGTGAAATAAAAAGCCTTTATGGCTTTTTATTTCTAAAATGGACCAATTGGTCCATTTTGATTATCTTTATCGGTCACGAACCTAGAAGTTTAAAATGGGACGTGTCCCATTTTAAATCTTCAACGGTTTAGAGAGCCTCCCCAACCCTCTACACTTTGTAACCTCCAAAATCAAAAGGGTCTACCCCTTTTTTTACTACTAGCGGTATTTGAATATCGGTTCCTAACTGCGCGGGTTTGAACAATATATGTGTGGACGCATACACGTTGAACATATCTTTTTGACACATTCTAGAAATGTATGAGTCTATTTGCCCATCTATTTTCGCCCTTTCTACTTCTTGAACCAGTTTGCCGGCACCTGATTTGTTGATAACATATCCATGCGTCCCCCAAAACGCTCTAGGTTTTATCCAACTATTTCCTATTTTATTTTTTTCTACGAGTCTGATGTAGCCAAACAATAGCATATCCCAACCTTGAGGCGCCTGAGAAATATGCCGTTTCAAATTCGAATAAGCCTGTGGATGGATGTGAATATCGTCTTCCATAACTAAATAATATTCGGCGGAATTGTCGGCGACGAGTTTTTTGGCTAAATTGTAGTGACTCAAAAAACAGCCGACGCCTCCTCTAGTAAGTTGATAATGTCTAGTTCTGTAGCCAGTATGTTCTACCTCGTTCAACTCTTTTACTGCTGTAGGGGTCAACCATTCAGACAAATTGACATTTTTGCCTACTACAGCGGAATACCTGGACACCTCTATATTGTTCAAATCCGTTTTTTCAATCGCTTTTTTAAATGATTCGTCGCGGTGTTTGTTTTTGTCCATATTTATGTAAAAGCCTTTCATACTTCCGTCGACAAATGAGTCAAATGGTTCTGTGAAAAATGTATTCCATTTCCACAGGACCCATATGACGATGACGACGCCAATTATATATAAATACCAGGATTCGAATTTCATATATTTTGTTTAGAGTTTTTATCTTAGTCTAAAATATGACATCATCCACCACGACTCTAGTATTTATTGTGATTACCTTTTTCTATTTTATTCTCAAACTTATTTACACCGACACTACTTCTATATTTTATATATACTACGTGGTGTTAATATTATTAATGTTTCTATTAAATATCGGAGTGTATTCCAAACTTTCGGGGGGAGAAACATCTGTAGTGAAAGTATTATTTCCTACATTTGTGCCGTGGATATTATTTGGCGCGCTGTGTTTAACAATAAATGGAATTCCGTCGATAAAAATCCCTTTTTCGCACACATTAGGATATATGATGATAAGCGTATTTGGAGTGAATGATTTATTGAAGAAGATGATATACGATCCTGAATACGAAGGTAGGGAGTTCGACAAAATGTTATTTGCCAGGTATGAACTTTTGCTGGGCGAGTATCAGAGCCAGGATTTCGAGAAATTAAAAACGGATTTAACTAGACCTGTAGAAGACAAAAATATAAAATGGTTATGGGGGCAGACGGCTGATGAAGAGGCGTCTGAAATGCTGAAAAATCTTCGCGGATTTTTGCTACAGAGGGACCTTGTAGGAGAAATTGTGTGGGTGGCGATGGCTGGAATATTATGCGTCCAATTATCTTATAATATGATATTGCGTGCGGTGCCCGAGGAAAACGCGGCAGATGGGGATGCGTAGATTCTGTCAAATATTAACCTTTTAGTAGAATATATGATTATAACCCATATAGAGACACGCGCCGATTTTCTGAAATTGTTGGAGAGGAATCCTGGCTACTTGATTATTAAATTCGGCGCCGAATGGTGCGCGCCGTGTAAAAAAATCGACCCCCTTGTAGAGAAATATTTTGCTATTATGGAAAAGGCGCCTGAAAAATTCATTTGTTGTCTCATCGACATCGACGATTCTATCGACGTGTTCGCCTTCCTGAAAACAAAGAAAATGGTTCAAAACATTCCTGCTATACTATGTTACGAAAAGGGAAATGTAGGATACATTCCCGATGATTGCGTCATCGGCGCTGATGAACGCCAGGTCGCCAGATTTTTCGACGAAAAATTGAATTGAGAATATGCGCTGTTGTTAAGCCAACATAAAATGGAAACGCCGAACGAATCTGTAGAAAACGCAACAGCAACAGCAACCGCAAAAAGAAAAGTGGCGGTGTATATTACAATGAGTCCTACTGGGATTTGTCAGTATAATGCCGTCGTTGGAAAAGAACATATACGCCTGAAAACCGAAGAAATAATGAAAATTCTGTGAGTTTGCTCTACCTCGCTCAAACCAAAATTGAATTGTTTTTTTATTTTTGGCTTGGCGTCAATACAATGGAACATACAGAATACAAATTAAAAGATTGGGTGCCACTCGATAAATTGGGGACGCTCATTTGTGCGAATAAGAGGGCTACCAAATATTTGTCTGAATGGTGCGACATCGACGGCGAATACTTGGTTGATTGCGAACTTTTATCCGCCAATCCTGGCGCTATACCCATTTTAAAACGCCATCCTAATTTGGTTCGCATCGCTGAATTATGCGGTAATACGAATCCTGATCCTGATATTATGGATTTTATTACAGGATTGATTGTAGAACTCGAAGAAGACATTGCCGACTGTTCAAATTGTAGTATCTTACACCACACCAATTTGGATTTCGTGGCGCTGTGTCGCATGCCTTGGGCAGTATGTCTGATTGAACGATGTATGGCTCTACAGGGACCTTTCTACAGATGTCTGAATGGATTATGTCTGAATCCGTCACCGGAAGCGGTGCCTCTCATCAAAAAATATGCGCATCATTACAGTAAAGATGTCTTGGCAAATATATTGTGCGGTAATGACAATTTGATGAATTTGGTGCGCGAAGGCATTATTGAATTGGAATATGTTTTCGAAGTAGGAAACAAAAACTGGCTGTCGTCGAATTATTCGATGGCGGAATATCTTGAACAAAACCCGCATTTGATTGATTGGAGCGGAATGTCGCAAAATACGAACCCTGTAGCAGTTCGTATGTTGAGTAATAACGTGGATAAGATTGATTGGTTCTATGCCTCCGCAAACGAATCCGCGATGGATCTTATTGAACAACACAAAGATAAGGTATGTTGGGAAATGCTGTCTGCCAACCAGGAAATATTTGAACCTTGTTGAAGAATCTGATTATTCTCATATTCTCATATTCTCATATTCTCATATTCTCATAAAAAACTATTTCAACCAAAATTGAAATGTTTTTTTACAGGGTTGGAATTGGCATATATAGGTACAATGAGTAATATTATGAGTCTTGAAGATGTCCACGATTTCGTGAGTTGTTTTACAGAATATAGGTCGATTAATTTGTCTAGGTTTAACAATTTCGTTAAGATAAGTTCTGACGGCGAGGTTACGCTTAAATACAAAATCGATCAGTCGAATATTTACCCTTCATCTGGTAAATTTATGTCTAAGAATGAGATTTTAGAAATTGATTTGCGTCCGTTTGAGTGTCGTAAATTGAAGTTTGGACATGTAAGTGCGATGTATGATTATATGACGCTGGGGATGTTTATAGAAATAGTCGATTCTAGGATATGCGCTGCGTTAGATGGTGTGAAGGACGAGATGAGGTTGAATACGGAGGAAAGTATGAAGAATGCGGTATTATGGTTTTTGAGATTTGTTACTTATTTCAACTTTTATGCGAATGCGATTAGTAATAATATTGAAATGTATGATGCGGCGAGTGAGTTATTGGATAATGTGGATGACGAACACGCTGAATTAGTAAGATATGTAAGTGATGGTATACATCATTGGAGGTCGAATGTGGAAGCGAAGAAAATAAATATATTGGGATTATTGGGTTGTTTCGAGACAAAGTTTAAATTCAGCAATGATATAAAACAAACTATTGAAAAAATTGTAAGAAATATAAAAGGATAAAAAATAAATAAAAAAAGGATAAAAATAAAAAGGGGCGTGGTGTTCTTTTTTCCCAGAAATGGAAAAGTCAGTAGTGTTGTTGTTTTTGGTGAGTAATCTATTTTTTTTAGTAAAAGTAAAGTAATTAAAAAAATTGAAATGTAAAAAGTGTATGTAAGAAAATGTATTAAAGAATGTCGTT
>JACCEC012857422.1_pt1 | contig 11370 bp, 8 predicted proteins | sample 7450121 | NCBI WGS metagenome assembly JACCEC01 (sample SAMN15323455, study PRJNA562643) | freshwater metagenome | isolation source: river surface water | place: USA:Blue River Watershed | collected 2017-08-18 | reverse complement strand
TAGGCATCAAAATTTCGGCGATATGTGCCGCCTTGCGCTCGTAAAACTCTTGAAATTGAGCAAAAAACACATCTACTAAATGTTCAATCGTATTTTTTGCAAAGTCATCTTCTGTCAAATTAGGCTCGATACCCAACGTTTCGATAGCCGCAGTTCGGAACGTATCGTAATTACCTTGCGTTTTGTGCGTGGCTACGAGGTCGTTCAAAAGACCCGTAAACATATTGTTTAAGTCAATCGCCAAACGTTCTCCCGAAAGCGCATTATAGCGTTTTTTATAAATTGCTTCGCGCTGAATGTTCATCACATCATCGTATTCGAGCAAGCGTTTACGCATACCAAAGTTATTTTCTTCCACTTTTTTCTGCGCTCGTTCAATGGATTTTGTCACCATTGAATGTTGAATCACCTCGCCTTCTTTGTGTCCCATTTTGTCCATCAGCCCTGCGATGCGCTCCGATTGGAACAAACGCATAAGGTTATCTTCTAATGAAACAAAAAATTGAGACGAACCAGGGTCGCCCTGACGACCTGCACGACCGCGCAACTGCCTATCTACCCGCCGCGAGTCGTGGCGTTCCGTTCCGATAATTGCCAAACCACCTACCTCGCGCACGCCTGCACCGAGTTTGATGTCCGTACCGCGACCTGCCATATTTGTTGCAATCGTCACCGCACCTGCTTGACCTGCTGATGCCACAATTTCTGCCTCGCGTTGATGCTCTTTTGCGTTGAGGAGGTTGTGTGTGATGCCGCGAAGCCGCAAAAAGCGCGATAACATTTCGGAAATCTCCACCGAAGTAGTACCCACCAAAACAGGGCGACCTGCGGCGGTAAGTTGTGCAATTTCTTCTACAACGGCATTGTATTTTTCGCGTGCCGTTTTATAGACTAAATCATCTTGGTCTTTGCGCGAAATGGCGCGATTGGTCGGAATGACGACCACATCTAATTTATAAATCTGCCAAAATTCGCCCGCTTCGGTCTCTGCTGTACCCGTCATACCACAAAGTTTGTGGTACATACGGAAATAATTTTGCAGCGTAATAGTCGCATAAGTTTGCGTATGTTCGCCCACTTTTACATTTTCTTTCGCCTCCAATGCTTGGTGCAAGCCGTCCGAATAGCGGCGACCTTCCATGATACGCCCCGTTCCTTCGTCCACGATTTTCACCTCGTTATCAATCATCACATATTCCACATCTTTTTCAAAAAGCGTGTAGGCTTTGAGCAACTGATGAACCGAGTGCAAACGCTGCGATTTAATCGCAAAATCTTGGGTTAAGGCTTCTTTTTGTGCTTTTTTTTCGGCAGGGTCTGCCAACATATTATCAATTTCAAACAATCGAGTAGAAAGGTCAGGCATCAAGAAAAATTGAGGGTCGCCGTAACCTTGCGACAGAAACTCCGCACCGCGCTCGGTCAATTCTACCCCTCTATTTTTTTCATCAATCGTAAAAAGCAACGGCTCGTCTGCAATGTGCATGTGTTTTGATTGCTCTTGCATGTAGAAATTTTCCGTTTTTTGCAACTGCACTTTTACGCCTTCCTCGCTCAAAAACTTGATGAGCGGACGATATTTCGGTAAACCCCGATGCGCACGCAACAACGCCATACCCGTTTGCCCTTCCTCATTGCCAAAATTACCTTTTTGAAATTCGCGTTTTGCGTCATTCAAAAATTTAGTGACAATTTTTTGTTGTTCTTTCAATAAGGCTTCAACACCGGGCTTCAACATCATGTATTCTTGTTCTTCTTGCCCCACGTTTGCAGGACCCGAAATGATAAGCGGCGTTCTTGCATCGTCCACCAACACCGAGTCCACTTCGTCCACCATCGCAAAATGATGTTTGAGTTGTACTTTTTCCTCCAATGAAAATACCATGTTATCACGAAGATAATCAAAGCCAAATTCATTATTTGTACCATACACAATATCGGCATGATAAGCCCCCCTACGCTCTGTGGAGTTCGGTTGATGTTTGTCAATGCAATCAACCGTAAGCATCAAAAATTCGTAAAGTGGTGCGTTCCATTCCGAGTCGCGGCGAGCCAAATAATCGTTAACGGTCACGATATGAACCCCCTGCCCCGATAAGCCATTGAGATAGGCGGGCAACGTAGAAACCAACGTTTTACCCTCACCTGTTGCCATTTCCGCGATTTTGCCATCGTGCAACACCATGCCACCAATCAACTGCACGTCATAATGCACCATATTCCACACGATTTCGCCCCCTGCTGCCAACCAACGATTTTTCCAAATCGCTTTGTCGCCGTCAATCGTCACATAATTTTGCCCTTTCTGCGCATTTCTTGCGGCGATTTCGCGGTCGTGTTCGGTGGCAGTAACTATCAAACTTTCGTTTTCAGTAAAGCGGCGAGCCGTTTCCTTCACTACGGCGAAGGCTTCGGGCTGAATGTTAATCAAAATCGCTTCAAGGTGTTTATTGCGTTGCTTGCCCATATTATCAATTTCTTTAAATAGGGCTTCTTTTTTATGCAAATCAGTTGTTGCAATCGCTTCTTCTCGCGTTCTTTCGATTTCTGCATCAATTTCGGACAAATAATCGCCGATGCGTTGACGAAATTCGAGTGTTTTTCCACGCAACTCGTCTAAACTCAATGATTTATATTCTTCAAAATAAGCATTGATTTGAGCAATACGAGGGCGGTAGTCTTTCATGTCGCGGTCTTGTTTTGAGCCGCCGAACAATTTTTTTAAGAAATTAAACATTTTATTCTGCTATTTAAGTCTTTGATTATTTGACTTTTTTATTTTAAATTTTTTTATATTATAAAAATTATCTTGTAAAACGCGAATTTTCTGTATGACTCAAAAGTTAGAGTCATACAGAAAAGTGCATTTGCACATCGGCAAATTTTCCTTTTATAGAATTTTTGTATTTTTTAAATATATAAAAAATTTTTAAATATAATTTGTAAAAAATTGATTTTTAATCAAAATTATATTTAAAATTTATTAAATATTTTCTACTATACGCAGTTACTGAGGGGGGTATTATCCAATACGGATAACAAATTCGTCATCAGGGAAAGGGAGACGAGAGCGCGCAAAGCGCAAACGAATGAGTCGCTTGACTAAAAATGGAGAAAAATCTTGGGTAGAAGGCAATAGTATTACCTTAGAGATAGGGGGTTGTTTCGGTTCGGTGCTAAGGATATACAAAGCAGGTACTTCATCGCTTATCGGGTTTTCTTGCTCAGATTTAAGCCGAATATCCGTAATTTTTCCATCGGTTTTAATGACTTCAAACACTTGACCCCTAAAAACAACCATATTAGGTACTCGCTCGGCAGCAAGACCTACTAAATTGCTTTGAAGCAAACCAATGATAAAAATAAGCGTTAAATTACGTTGCATATCGCGTTTCAGTATTTTGAGAAAGGCTTTCCATTCTGCCTGACTGCTAAACGGTGACAAAGATACAATATTATTTAACATCGCGCCCAAATAAAGATTTTGTTAAAGTAAAAAATGTGCTTCTCTAACTTAACAATTTCTTTTTACAATAGTTTTGCAAAATAATCAATCTTATTTCCTGTATTAAACGAAATTTCGTATTGTTTTTACATTTTTCTAAAAAAAAGCACTCATTTTTAGCAGTTTTAAAAAAAATGATGTCAAAAAATAAATTTTCTTAAAAAAAAAAGTGCTATGGAATGGTAATATCTCTGCCAAAAAGTAAAATAGGTTAGTAACTTAGCGCGATGAAGAAGATAATATGCTGTTTCTAAATCAATATCAAATTTTTATCGAAGTCTTCGCTATAAGCGAAGACTTTGACTAATTATTTTATTTAATAAATTGATTATCAATAAATTAACTAAAAAATTATCACTTACTGAGGGGGGTAAAGGGCGAAAGCTATCAGCTAATTTTTTGAAAACTATTTAGGAACAGCATAGTAATATAGCCCTTGCAAAATCATTTTTTGCAAGGGCTATGTTAATTTTTGGCGACTTATAATAGGTTTAGTGGCTTCACAAAAGAATTATTCGACTCGTACTAAACGGCGAGCGAATTGAATCAGCATGGTTGATAAATTGAAGGTAGGTTGTTCCCCTTTCAACTTTTCAACGCTCTTTGTGTTGGGCAATTCCACTGTTTTATGGCAAATTTCATTGGGTTCATAGAAATTTACATATAAAAAGGAAAATGCACTCATTAGTAAAACAACCGCTATCAATGCTTTTCGAACTGGTTGGCTTTGTTTCATGACCTCGCTTTTGAAAAATAAAACGAAAAAATGACTAAAAAATTTCCATACAAAGATACATAAGATTTACAAATGTCGCAATAGGTAACACCTCTTTTTTCTTAAAGTTCTGTTAAAGTTTAAGAGGAATGAACTTTTTTGAAAAAAAATCATTCCTCTTAAAATAAAACCGAAATATTTAACTAATCTGTTAATTTCAACACCTTAATAAATGCTTCTTGTGGCACTTCTACCGCACCAAATTGACGCATTTTCTTTTTACCTTCTTTCTGTTTTTCCAATAGTTTGCGTTTACGCGAAATATCGCCACCATAACATTTTGCCGTCACATCTTTGCGAAGTGCCGAAATCGTTTCGCGGGCAATAACTTTCTCCCCAATCGCCGCCTGAATTGCGATAACAAATTGTTGACGAGGCAATAACTCTTTCAATTTTATGCACATACGTCTGCCAACATATTCCGCTTTTGAGCGATGCACCAATGCCGAAAAAGCGTCCACATTTTCGCCATTGAGTTTGATATTGAGGCGCACCAAATCCGACTCTTGATACCCAATTTGATGATAATCGAAAGAAGCATACCCACGAGAAATAGATTTGAGTTTGTCATAAAAGTCAAAAACAATTTCCGCCAAAGGCATTTCAAACGTCAATTCCACGCGCAAGGGCGTAAGATAGGTTTGTTTTGTTAACATACCGCGCTTTTCCATGCAAAGCGACATAATTGCGCCAATATACTCAGGTTTTGTGATGATTTGCGCACGAATACAAGGCTCTTCCACAAATTCGAGTAGCGAGGGGTCGGGCAGGTCAGCAGGCATACGCACCACAAATTTTTCGCTACCGCGTTTGGTCGTTTTTGCAAAATACGACACATTTGGAATTGTCACAATAATATCTTGGTCAAACTCTCGGCGCAATCGCTCGCTTACAATTTCGAGGTGCAACATACCCAAAAATCCGCAACGAAAACCAAAACCAAGTGCTGCCGAAGTTTCAGGCTCGAAAGTCAAAGAGGCATCATTCAACTGTAATTTTTCGATAGAATCGCGCAAATCCTCAAAATCATCGTTATCAATCGGATAAATACCTGCAAAAACCATCGGCTTCACGTCTTCAAACCCCTTTACACCCTCCTCGCAAGGTCGCGCAATGTGCGTAATCGTGTCGCCCACCTTGATTTCTCGCGCCGTTTTGATGCCCGTAATGATATAACCCACATCGCCCGCCTGCAATTCGGGGCGTGGCATGAGGCTCATTTGCAAAATCCCCACTTCGTCCGCGATATATTCTTTACCCGTATAATAAAAACGCACTTTGTCGCCTTTGCGCAACGTGCCATTGATGACCTTAAAATAAGCGATGACCCCCCGAAACGAGTTAAAAACAGAGTCAAAAATCAAGCATTGCAACGGGGCTTCGGCTTCGCCTTTCGGCGGCGGGATTCTTTTCACAACCGCCGTCATCAAGTCTTCGATGCCAATGCCTGTTTTGCCCGATGCCAAAATTATATCTTCTCGCTTGCAACCTAACAAATCAATTACTTGGTCTGCCACCTCCTCAATCATCGCGGATTCCATATCCACTTTATTGAGGACAGGAATGACCTCCAAATCGTGTTCGAGTGCTAAATATAAATTTGAAATCGTTTGAGCCTGAATACCTTGTGTAGCGTCCACCAATAAAAGTGCGCCTTCACAAGCGGCGATAGAGCGCGAAACTTCGTAGCTAAAATCTACGTGACCGGGCGTATCTATCATGTTGAGCGTATAGCGTTCACCGTCTGTATGCTCGTAATACATCTGTATTGCATGACTTTTTATCGTAATGCCACGCTCGCGTTCCAAGTCCATGTCGTCAAGGGCTTGGTCTTGCATATCGCGTTCAGAAATGGTTTTTGTATGTTCGAGCAAACGGTCTGAAAGCGTAGATTTGCCGTGGTCAATGTGTGCGATGACACAGAAATTGCGAATATTTTTTTGTTTCATGTATTTTTATTTCAAAACGCCGCAAAATTACGAAATGTTAAGCGAATTGAAACGATTTTTTTTTAAGCCACTAAAAACTTACCCCCTCAGTAACCCTAAATTTTGAGTTACTGAGGGGGTAAAAAAAAGAGAGGTGCAACGCACCCCTCCAGCCCTAACCAAATAAAACCAAATTATAAATATTTTTTGTCATTAGTGAGTAATTGTACTTTTTACAATAAGTTTGATGACACAAAATTACAGTATCTTTTTTGATTTTTCTTTATTTTAACAAAATTTTTTTTCCGTTAAACGTTTAAATACCCAAATTTTAAGCATTTTCCTTACTTTTTTAGTAAGGTCTTAGTTTTGTTTTTAAACTTTTAAAAAAGTTTTTAGCAATTTTTTAAAATTTTATTTGACTAATTTTTTTGTAGAAAAAATTTTATTCTGAATAAAAAAAACATTTCTACTCAAAAAACAAATTAAAAGAAAATGCAAAGAGAAGGGTTTTTAGTAATAGAAAAGTTATAAAAATTTTTTTTGTGTAATAACATAATTGCCAAATTATAATTTATTAAGATTGGCAAATTTACAATATTAAATTTTGATTTGCAAGTAATTTGCAAAAAAATATTTTTCAAACTACAAATTTGAAAATAGCTTGTTATTTAAACGATAAGTAGTTGTTATAGAAAAATATTTGTTTGGAATGGTATAAGAAATTGATTTTCAACGTTTTGCAAGTCCTCCCCTTTGTAGAGGATTTAGGTGGGGCTACCTATGGGGAGGATTTAGGTGGGGTCACTTAATTATAGGTTTTGTAATCACAATATTTTATTTGGCTTGTGGAGGCAACAATGAAAGCCTAAACGAAGCTAACGAAAGTGGCGTAAAAGCTAATTTATCCACCCTAAAAAAAGTGCTATCTTCTTGCCAAACAATGAAATACATATTGTAAAAATTTATTTTCTGTTGCCAAAGTTCTTGCAAAATTGGCAACTCCATAGCAAAACCTGTTGGCATTAAAAAATCGCCCGAAAGCCAAAACGTTTTTCCCCGAATCGGCAAAATTGGCGTGCCAACTATCAACACTTGCGACTCTTGTTCGATGTGTTGCGCCGTTTCGACTATCACCCAAGAAAGCGGTTTTAAACGAATGGCTGCCGCTATTTCTACATAATTTCCCAATTCTTTTAGCGAAGTTAATAAGGCAAATGCTGGTTTTTCTATTTCCGAAGGAATCAATTTGGGTAAGATAAAAGGTTTGTTATCAAAGACTTTTGTATAATCATAAAAACGATTTGGTAAATCAACACGCACCGCACGCTGAATCGGTGTCCACAAAAGCGAAGGTATTTTTTGGTTGGGCAACGCACTTCCTAACGGAAAAAGTAAATTATCACGACACAAAAAACGCTGCACAAAGGGCAAACTCTGCACCGTTGCCGACTCAATTTGGGTTTTGTTGAGGTCGCGCACCCAAATTCGCCCCCCCTCAGTACCCACCTTCAAATTGTCCCAATGACGCACTTGCCCCAAATAATCTTGCGCATTTTCGGGCAGACAGCACCAAAAAGTTAGGTCGTCTCCAATATTTTTTTCCATAACAAATCAATTTCTTGTTGAATATATTGTTTTTGTGTCTGATTTTTGACCCAATCGCAACGGCTTTGCAAATAACGCAATTTATCTTTTATCATATTTTTCTCCTCAAAAGTCAATTTTTCGCTTTCCCATTTTTTTAACAATGTTTTTACATCATTAAAAATTTCTTCTACATTCGGGATTTTGTGGGCAAAGGCTTGTGGGTGTGTTGCTGTCGTATCGTCTTTTTCGATAACATTATTTATCAAAGCGTCTAAAATTTCCATTTGTTCTTCGGTGTCCCAAATGTATTTCAACACCCACAAATCGGAAAGGGTCGCAGCGTTGCGCCCACACGAAAGCGCACTTGCAGCTATCAAATTTTGCAACTTTACAGCGCGGCGGTCCGATACTTTAATGCCCGTATTCCTAAGAGAATGAATGACTTGAATATATTGTTTTCTTATATTTGATAAATCAACCAACCTACAATCGCGTTGCAACTGCCGAAGTTCGTCCGCGCTGATACTTGGTTTTTCGGCGTTTGTGTTTGCATTTTCGAGCTGCCAACCTGCCAATAAAACCTCAAGTAATGCGTCAGGGTGGACATAATCGCATTTCACACGCACCAAAAACCTATCTAACAACGCATTTAAAGTATCGTCTTCGGGAACGATATTGCTTGCGCCTACAAACATCAAGGCAGGTAATTGTCGGGTTTCTTTACCGCGTCTAAAAATTCGCTCATTTAACGCCATGAGCAAACTATTTAATATTGCACTATTCGCATTAAAAATTTCGTCCAAAAACACTAACGAGGCTTCGGGCAACATACCCTCAGTATTCGTCACTAAATCGCCCTCTTTGAGTTTGCGAATGTCGAAAGGTCCAAAAATTTCGTTAGGTTCGGTAAAACGGGTTAAAAGATATTCAAAATTTTTACCATCTTCAATACATTGAGACAGCAACCTAACTATCGCACTTTTCGCCGTACCCGGTGGACCATACAAAAACGCATTTTCTCGCGCAATCAAACATATACCTAACAAATCTACTATTTCATCTTTACCAATAAACGATTTTTTGATAAAATGTAAAACTTGGTTTAATTTTTCAACATGATTCATTTCAACACTTTATTGTTTAATTTATAAAAATTTTCCTTTTCTTTGCACGATAATTTAACCTTTTTATTCCTCCATTTTTTCATTGGCAAAGTGTAAAAAATAAGCCTTCTATCTTCGCAAATCTTTGTGATTAGTAAAACGATATAATAAACAAGAATGATGCAAAAAATATTGATAATGAACGGACCCAACCTAAATTTGTTGGGCAGACGCGAACCCGAAATTTACGGCAACCAAACTTTTTTAACTTTTTTTGAGCAACTTAAAACCGATTTCCCCCCCCCCTCAGTAGGGGTCGAATTGGAATATTTCCAATCGAACCATGAAGGAGAATTGTTAGATAAACTCCATGCTATCGGTTTTGACCCTCATTATAAAGGCGTGGTGCTGAATGCGGGCGCATATACACATACATCTATTGCCTTACATGATGCGATTGCGGGCATCAAAACGCCTGTTTTGGAAGTGCATATTTCCAATGTTCATGCAAGGGAGGCGTTTAGGCATCATTCCTACATCGCGCCAAAATGCGTAGGAAGTATTATAGGTTTGGGTTTAGAGGGCTATCGGCTTGCTATTCAATACTTTTTAAATAAAAAATAATTTTTAAATAACTTTAAGTAATTTTTAAAATTTCTCAAAAAAATGACTTCGACTGTTGTTTACAAAGGCGATTTGCGGACAGAAATGACGCATTTAGAATCGAATAACATTGTAATTACGGACGCACCAAAAGACAATCATGGCAGAGGCGAAGCATTTTCGCCGACCGACCTCGTGGCGACTGCGCTCGGCTCGTGTATGTTGAGCATCATGGGCATCTATGCGCGACAACACGATATTGATATTGTCGGCACTAACATTGAAATTACGAAACACATGGCAGCCAATCCGCGCCGCATTGCCAAGATTGAAGCGGTCGTAAAAATGCCTGCTCGCGCCTACACAGATAAAGCGAGGAAAGCCCTCGAACACGCCGCTTTGACTTGTCCCGTTAGCAAAAGTTTGAGCGCGGAGTTGATACAAGACATTCGTTTTGAATGGTTTAGCGAATAAATAAACTCAAAATTTGGTGTAGTATTGCAACCTTCTTGCGATATTTTTGTCTTAGAGAGAGTTGTTAGACTACTTAAAAGGCACAATATTTTTTAAAATATTTATACAACCAATTCAAAAATTAGTATGATTAATTTTATGCAAAAATTTACCCCCCTCAGTATTGCAGCAGCATTAACTTTTTCAGCAACTTTTGTGCAAGCTCAAGTGATTGCGCCTCAGCCAAGTCCAACGGCAAAAACTACACAAACTGTTGGTACTACGGAAATTACACTTGATTATTCTCGCCCAAGTGCTAAAGGTCGTAAAGTCTATGGCGACCTTGTGCCATTTGGCAAAATTTGGCGTACAGGCGCGAATGCTTCTACTAAAATTACTTTTGGCGACTCGGTAGTGGTTGGCACTTCGGGCAAACTCAAAAAAGGCACTTATTCTATTTTTACCATTCCGAACAATGGCGAATGGACTGTAATTTTTAGCAAAAGTCTCGAACTTTGGGGGGCAGACGGCTATAAAGATGAAAATGATGCTTATCGTTTTAATGTCAAAACTACATCGTTAAACGATAAATTGGAGACCTTTAACATTGATTTCAAAAATATTACAAATAATAGTGCGGACTTATGTATTGAATGGGAAAATACACGCATAGCTATTCCGATTAATGTGCCGACAGAGCAAAAAGTGATGGCAAGCATCAAAACTACGATGGACGGACCTTCGGCAAATTCCTATGTCTCTGCTGCACGTTACTATTTGGATAGCGATAAAGACCCTAAACAAGCCCTCGAATGGATTAACAAAGGCTTGGAGAAAGGAGGAGAGCGTTATTGGATTTTGCGTTCTAAATCGCTCATTCAAGCAAAATTGGGCGATAAAAAAGGCGCGATTGAAACCGCTAAACGTTCTTTGGAGTTAGCTAAAAAAGAGGGCAACGCCGATTATGTGAAAATGAATGAAGATTCTATTAAAGAATGGTCGAAATAAACTACCATTTTTATCAACAATATTTTTTTTGAAAAATAAAAAACTTGTTGTAATACCCCCTCAGTAAGGCTATTTTTTAGCTACTGAGGGGGTATTTTCAATTATTTTTTGCCTTAAAAACATAAAATCCATTCCTATATTTTTCCTAATTACCCTACTTTATGCCGCTTTTATCGAGATTAAGCTCATTTTTCTTAATATTCGATAAAAAAAAATATGAAATTATTAAAATTTGCAACAATCAACGTTTTTTATTGGCGCAACTTTGCAGCATCAAAGCAAATATAAAGGCATTAAAATAAAATATTGAAGCAATTATAAGTGGTTACTTGCTTCAAGAGTAATTCTTTTATATTGCTTTATCTAAAAATAAATAATTAAATAAAACTTAAATTTTTTTGCCAT
>JACCEC010344569.1_pt1 | contig 11371 bp, 11 predicted proteins | sample 7450121 | NCBI WGS metagenome assembly JACCEC01 (sample SAMN15323455, study PRJNA562643) | freshwater metagenome | isolation source: river surface water | place: USA:Blue River Watershed | collected 2017-08-18 | reverse complement strand
ATGATTAATTCTTCAAAACACTGTATTATATGGAATGCTGATAATGACATTACTCTCAATATTATTAATCCTAAGTTTAAAAATCATTTTACATGGAATAAAAAAGTTTCCAAGGATTCACTTGCAGATATGAATGATACAACAATACAGTATATTACTATAAAATTGAAAAAAGACCAAGTACTTATCTTACCTGCTTTCTGGATATTTGACAGCAATACTTCGATTAATATTATCCAAATGGATGATTTATTATCTTTTTTCACATCCTAGTTACATTTTGATTATGATCTAGAAAGCATCCATTGGAAGATCATTGGACTCGAAGAGACTACGTCTTACTGGCATCTGAGCAGGAGGCGACGGAATTATATGATCCATCAAGATTTCCTGAGTAGTCATATCACCACGAATTACTCCACGTCGACGTCTCTGGATTTGGGGAGGAGGCGGAAGATCCCGAATAATGTTATTAATGTTATTCTGTACATTAATGTTATTTATAGGAACTCCGAAAAGAGTCGGAGGAGGAGACTGAAAGATCGTTTGCTGAATTGCAATAATATTCTCCGGATCGTCATTTTCACGACAATCCATGTTATTAATAATCTCAATTGCACGCTGTTCTTTCGAAGTTACATTGCAATATTTCTTGCAAAGAGGGCACTCGTGCTTGAAATTCTCAAACCGTACCATGTTGAGATAGCACTTTAGATGGAACCTAGCATCACAGTTGCGATCCTTAATATGCAGACGATTGACTTCTAGATCATCGTGACAGATAACACAATACCCATCATATGCCTCTGTTAGCTTGATAATCTGAAAAGGCTGAGCTTCTATTTGCCATCCCTTCTTAATCATCTTTGCAATCCTAAAAGATGCTGGAGTATCGTTTCCAATTATTACTGCCTTCTTCTGCTTAATATCTTCGATTATTGAATTAATCTTTTTTAGCTTATCATAAGGAGTCATATATTTGCCAATTGAATATGGTAGCTGGATCTCGTCGTTTGAGTTGAGAATAAGTGCATTGCACTCAAAGTCAAAGTTCTTGGACAACTCCTTGTACATATCAATCTCGTTATTATCAGTATGGATAATATCCATATCAACACCAATCTGAGTAATATCTAGAAATGTTGATAGAAGCCTATTAATATTGAAATAAATCGTCACTTTTGTATGTAGGAGCTCAGATAGAAGTGAATTATTGTTCTTCTCTGCGAAATAGAATGATGCCTTCTGACTGGACTTGATCCTCATAGAATAGTGTTTCTTTTTCAGCTCAACATTTTTAAACTGGCTAAGAGCTGCTGTAGTCATATAGCAATCAATATCAGAAGGTAGCAAACACCTATCAATATGTTCTGGCATGAACTCAGGAGAATTGTATTTGTCGTTAATATCATTATCAGACATATTTAGGCTATTTACATATTCGTAAAAGTAATCGGCATGGTGATCATGAATGATCTGATCCCGCACGAATCCTCCATAAATATTTCCACCAGCATCCTGAAGAAGCTTCTTGATTTCGCCCATCATCTTCCACTTTAGCTTTTTAATCATTTGATCCTTAGCTTGTGCCAACGTCGTATTAATGATATCCATTGCAGATGCTTCGGCACCACCGGACATTTTAATACGAGTTGGCAAAAGAGATTTAGAGATGATTTAGATCGTTTGCAATTTGTTGTGAGCAGATAGATTGTTGATGTATATTTTATTTCTTTTTATTATTCAAATTTTATGATTTTTGACTATTATTTCCAAAATATTTTTTAATCAAATCATATAGATTGAATTCTGTATTATTTTTAATAGATAATTGTTGATTACAAGATGCATTCGAAGATGCAATCACGCTTTTATCAATTCTCTGTAAAACAGGTTCCACATGGAATTGTTGAATTTCTTGAATAGCATTTCGAAACATATTTAGATTCGTTTTCATACACATCTCATTACCTTATTAATACTCAAAGTATAGATTTTCTTTAAGTATTTACATAAAAATAAATTAATCAACTTCCTCAACTTTTGGTCCGCCACTACCTGCTGCAGCACTTGCAAAGTCTGCACCCATACCCTCCCCACCTCCCATACCCATCCCTTGATATATCTTTGCCATAATCGGATTTACAACCTTTTCAAGTTCTTCACGTTTATGAGTAAATTCATCTTTCTCCGCGAGTTGATTTCCATCTAGCCATTGCATTACTTCATCTACCGCACTTTCTAGTTTTTTCCTACTTGCCTCTTCTAGTTTAATCTCTTCTTTTCCGAGAATATTATTCTTAACGTTAAAAATATATCCTTCTAATTCATTTTTTGCTTCGATCTTTTCTTTTTGTTTAGTGTCTTGCTCTTTGAATTTTTCAGCTTCTTTAACTAGACGTTCAATCTCGTCCTTGGATAGTCGACCTTTATCGTTTGTAATAGTAATATTCTTTTTATTACCTGTAGCCTTCTCTACAGCTGAAACCGATAGAATACCATTTGCATCTAGATCTAGTGATACTTCAATTTGTGGTACTCCACGTGGTGCAGGTGGGATACCACTTAATTCAAATTGACCTAGCAGATTATTATCTCGTGTCATTGTACGTTCACCCTCAAAAATACGAATTGTTACTGCAGGTTGATTATCTGAATATGTAGAGAATACTTGGGTTTTTTTCACTGGAATTGTAGTATTCCTTGGGATGAGTACAGTCATTACTTCACCAGATGTTTCAATACCGATTGAAAGTGGACAGACATCTAGTAATAGTAGATCTTTAATTTGTTCATCTTTATTACCAGTTAATAAAGCAGCTTGAACACCAGCTCCAATTGCCACACATTCATCCGGATTTAATGATTTACATAGTTCTTTGCCATTAAAAAAATCAGAAAGCATTTGTTGAAGTTTTGGAATTCGTGTACTACCTCCTACAAGTACAACTTCATGAATCTCTGATTTTGAAAGCCCTGAATCAACAAGGACTTTTTCAACTGTAGTAATTGTACTACGAAATAGATCCATACATAGATCATCAAATCTAGCTCTAGTGATATTACTAGCGAAATCGATTCCATCATAGAATGAATCTAGTTCAATACTAGCTGTTGTTGCAGATGATAATGTACGTTTTGCACGTTCACATGCAATCATGAGACGTTTAATTGCACGTGCATTATCACTCGGGTCCTTTTTGTATTTACGCTTGAATTCATCTACAAAATATTTTACAATTCTATTATCAAAATCTTGCCCACCAAGATGAAGATTTCCTCCTGTTGATTTTACTTCAAAAAGACCTTCTTCTACACTTAGAATTGTTACATCAAATGTACCCATTTTTGTTATCGTTATGTTGTTTATACATAACTTCCACGGGTTTCCCTCGTGGTTCAGACTATATCTTATTGGTCATATGTAATATATAATTTGTATTTTCTATAAAAGATTTTGGAAATATCATCATGAATTCATTATATTCTGAAGAATTGTCAATGAATTGTTTAACTGCAGCTTCTTTAGCTTGCCATTTACCATTTTTTAAATTTTGTTTATGCCAAATATGATTATCTTTGCATTCTATTAAAATATGTAATTGTGGTAATTCAAAATCAACCTTATATTTTCTTAAACCATTAAAATTATATTGCATTGTCGGACCATTTTTTACTAAAATATTATTAGTATTACAAAACTCAATGAATTTTTTTTCAAATTTAGATTGATAAAGAATTTTTTCATTATTCATATTGATATGTGTTCTGATCTTGAAAACATTATTTGTAAAATTGCATTCTGAACATAATATTTTGTGTTTATTTTTTTGAATATATAAATCACGATTAAAAAACTCTTCACCACAACATTCACATGTAAAATGTATATAAATTATTTTTTCCAATACATCGCGATTTTTATCATATAAATATGGGTTATATCGTGTTTGGTTTGGTATTTTAACGCAAGGATAATATATAAAGTTGTCTAAATTTTGAAACTTTTCATGTTGAAAAGATACAATTTTGTTACGTATTCTCTCGAATTCAGAATAAGTTAAATGTTTACGAAAATAAGATTCTTTAAAATCATCATCTTCATTATCAAACTCATTTTGATCCTGATTTAACTTTTCAACAATAGACAATTTAGTTATATCATTAACTAAATCTTTATTAGTCAAAGTTTCTCCGTTGCGTACATATAATGCATTTTGTTTCATAAAGTCTGATTGTTTTTCTCTTTTATCAATATCATATTCCTTGCATGTTGCACATTTAACTGTACCTTTATTAAGTTTTTTAGAAATATTGTTGAGAGTTACAATATTATGTCGATTGCAATTAATACATTTGTATTCACACATATATGAATTATTTTTTTTTATTATCGTATTATTATGAAATATCCTGTATACTGGATTATTTGTATTTGAATATTTTGCGACAATTTTATGTATAGTAATTTTATTTATATCTAAATTGTCTCTTGATTGTCTATCGTAAATGGCTACAAGTTTGATGATATCTTCCATTTTATTAAATACAGTAATTATAGTTTTAAGTATTGACCAACCCTAGCACTCGTGGACATTTTATCACAATATATGTGATTACTATGTCTAGTCGTTGAACCTTCCGGTTGTTGCCAACACGGCTTGGCTGCTGATTGCCCAATCCTTTGATTTTTCAAACCTTCACGTTCGTCGTCACCAACCGCGTTGTGGTATCAAAGGCTCTAAGGGTGTTCCAGCAATTCACTAGGTTTTATAAGGCGGCAATACATTTAGTTTTCACCGCCACAATCATAAACTAGAATATTTTTTTCTTCAGAAGACTTATTATCAAGTCCATATGCAATTGCGGCTGCTGTTGGTTCATTAATAACGCGAAGTACATTAAGACCAGCAATTGTACCAGCATCTTTTGTAGCTTGACGGGCAGAATCATTAAAATATGCAGGTACTGTAATAACTACATCTTTAACTTCTTCTCCAAGATAAGAGTCGACAATTTCCTTCATTTTACCAAGTACCATTGCAGAAATTTCTTCTGGATAAAAAGTTTTTTCAATACCTTGATGCATAACTTTAACTTTTGGTTTATCTTGTCCATCATTAACTACGTCATATGACCATAATTTCATATCTTCTTGAACAATAGGATCTGAAAATTTTCTACCAATCATACGTTTAACTTCATAGATAGTATTCTTTGGATTCATACTAGCTTGATTTTTTGCTGCATCTCCAACTAAACGTTCTGTATCTGTAAATGCTACATATGATGGAGTAATTCGGTTACCTTGATCATTTGCTATAACTTCGGTACGACCATTACGCCATATAGATACAGCTGTCATGCAAGTACCTAAGTCTATACCAGCTGCGACCATATTCCACTGTAATTTACAATCTATTCATTTCTTTATATAGTTTTATATTTCAAAACAAAATTTGAAAAAACTTATAAATTTTAAATCACCAATGGATGTGTTTATATGTAAACGTTGTGGTTACGTATGCGAGTTTAAATATTTATTAAAACGACATTTAAATAGGAAAATACCATGCAAAATACTAATAGAAGATATATCTATTGATGATCTTTTATATCAACTAGATAATAAAAATGTTAAAGAATATTTGGAATTCACAGATAATGAAGAATCTACAGAACATGAATCTGAAAAGGCTGAGTCATATAAATGTAAATATTGTGAAAAGAAATTTTCATATGCATCAAATATGTATAGACATCAGAAAACTTGTAAAAATTATAAAATAGAAATTGAAAAAATCCAATCTCAAAATGATATTGAAATATTAAAAGCAAAAATAGTACAAGAACGAGAACATGAACAACAAAAAATTTTAAAATTAGAATCAGAATTAGCAAAACTTAAAGATGAATATGCAAAGAATAAAACTTTTGAATCAGAAATATCTAAATTAAAAGATATACTTGATCTAGTAATTAAACAAGAAAATATTAAAAATGACGAATATAAACAAAAACGTTATACATTGAAAGAATATAAATTTCCATCTGGTAAAATAGTGTATATTCAAGGATATGAATCTTTTGCATTAAATGAATTAATTAAAATTTACAATGAAGATGATATCCATATTGGGGTTTTATCGATGCCAGAGATATGGTATCATGGAGATGATGGCAGGTATCATAGATATTTTCCAGATATTTATATTCCAAAGGACAATCTACTAATTGAAGTAAAAAGTACATTCACTTTTGCACAAAATAAAAGAAAAGTTCATATTACTAGAAATACATGTGAAGCTTTGGGATATAATTTTAAATTAAAAATTTACGATGGTAGAGGAAGATGTTTAAATGATTATTAATTAATTTTTTTTATATTCGATATTTTAAAATTTCTTATTTTAATATTTAAAAATATAACCAAATTATTAAAAATGGATGTAAAAGATTGTAAAACAATTGATGATATTGTATTATATTTGGTATCTTCTTTACAATTTATTAATATTAATGTTCAATATAAAGATTGGAAACAAGTTTTGGGATTTAGAAGAGCTATGATGATTCATCAAGTTTGGTATAATAAAGAATCTGGTCTATGGGCATTTCATGTTTCTGATCAAGATGATTTTAATGAAAACCCAAATATGGGTACTTATACTTCACTCACAAATTTACTTCATAAAGTTTCAGAACACTATAAAACTTTATGGACTATAAAATAAGTTTAGTGTAATTTACTTCTTAGGACTCTTTTCAGCATTTTCAGCATCAGCACTCTTTGCATTCGCTGATTTTATGTTTTCTACATCACCATCCATAGACAAAGTGACTTTTACATTTGCATTTGCCACATTTTTCTCATCTGTTACAATCTTTATTTTTCCACTATTTGTTCCTACATTAACTGTTTTCAGTGTTATAGCTGAAATACGTGAAAGAACATTTTTCTTTAATATAATACCCAGATAATCAAATATTGGATTCACTAATTCACGACCAAACTCTTCTATTACATTATTAATAAAAATAATAAGAGTAGTCGTATCAAATGGTTTTGGTGGTTTTGTTTCATCATCTTCAGCTTCTGCAACCATACTAATTACTGTATCATAAAAATGAACAGCACTAGCTTTTCCATTATCTTTATTTTTCATACTCTTGAATACATTTACATTAGTATTATTATAAAAATATAGATAATAGATATAAGACCATAGTTCTTCTTTTTTAAAATTTACAGATTTATTGATATCAATTGTTCCATCTGTATTTATCATATCAGCAAATAACATCTTAGATACAGTACAAAAACAAGCATTAATATTAGGTTTAAATTTATTTCCAAATATTTCTTTTCTTGTAAATGCTACACGAGATTTTTCATACATTTACTATATACTTATATTTTTCAATAAAATTTTATAAACTAGCATAGGTATCTTTTATAATATCCATATTACATTTTTCCATACAATTATGATTCTTTATATTTACGTTTTTAATAATCCTTTCCCTTTTCTTTGAATATTCCTTGTCACAATTTACAGTTGTTATAGTATCGTGATCATATCTCGTTATTACATATAAATAATCTGTTCTAGAATATTCTTTTGAAGTATCTGTTCCATCGTATTTTGGAATATATTCGTCTATCTCTTGATATTTTACCTTCTTTTGAATTAATACATATAACGCGTGTAATAAAAGATTAATTCTATCTAGTTTATATTTTTTAGTCAGTCTATAATAAAATAAATCTTTGCAAGTCGTTACATATGTAGAAACATCAGATGGTAATCTATTATTATCAATATATTTTAATAATACAGTAAATATAAGATCAATCATATTATCATTTTTTTTACCCATAATTAGATATCTAACTATGGAAAAACTTTCTTGTATATATATTCCATAAGCAATATTATGATATAATACATTTATTAATATATAATGATCATGTTCTAACATATCCTTGAAATCAATTAGATCTACATATTCTTTCTGGCTTGTGTGTAATATTCTAGTAATAGTGAGTTGTTCTTTCTCTGTTATACTTAATTTTGTATTAATAATATTCTCATTTTCTTTGTAGTTGTGTGCACATAATAAAAAACACAACGCTTTCATATGTGTAGTAATATGTTCCTTGTCTTTTGGATTTTTTTCCATTTCAGAAATATGTTTTGAAAATTCCTGTAATAACCATAAATTTTTATTCAGATAATGTTTACAAAAAAAATTCATAAGACAATTTATAAATAATAATCGAGTCTTTTGCTGTAATCCCTGTTTACTATAATGATCTATTAAAACTCTTATAGCATGAGTATCCTTTTCTTCAATATTTTCAAGGACGATTTCTAGTATATCCATTACTATAATTAAACATGAATTCAAAATGACTTAAGCGCATAATTATAAAATTATTTATTCAGAAAAGTAAAGATGCAAACTGAAACATTTTTAATATTTCCAAATCAACTCTGTGAAGATTACAGGGTTCTTAGAAAATTCAATAAAATTTATTTAATTGAAGAACCCATTTATTTTTATGATTCTATTTATAAGCCTTTTAAACCAAATAAAATTAAAATTGCGTATATGAGAGCATGTATGAAATATTATCAACACTATCTTAAAAAAAATAAAATACCTTGCGAATATATCGATTATTCACAGATTGATAATTATAAATTCTTGGATGATAATGCTAAAATTACATGTTATGATCCTACTGATCATGATTTATTGAAGAAATTATTAGATATATTAGATACTATTAATCTTATAGAGACCCCTAATTTTTTACATTCAATTAATACTCTTAAACCATTTTTTAAATTATATGTTAATCCTAAACATTCCACCTTCTATGAATTTTCCAAAAAGAAATTAAATATTCTACATGGGATCAAAAATATGGATAAAGATAATAGAAATCCACCACCCATTAAAGAACCTAATGTTCCTCGTTATAAACCATCCAGTAAACTATTAAAATATTACAATGAAGCGATTTCTTATACAAATACTCATTTTTCAGATCATTATGGATCGGCAGAGAATGTTACGTATTTGCCCATAACATCCAGCGATTCATACAATGCATTTAAACTTTTTCTTAAAAATGGATTAAAACAGTATGGTAAATATCAGGATTCTATTATGGAAAATGATACATTTATGTATCATTCTGTTATTAGTCCCATGTTAAATATTGGATTACTTGATCCTAGAAAGATAATTAAAATGACTCTTGAATATTATGAAAAAAATAAATCAACAATTCCGCTTGCGAGTGTAGAAGGATATATTCGCCAAATTGCAGGCTGGCGTGAATATCAAAGAGGACTCTATATGTTCAAATATAATGATATTATTAAATCAAATATTCCTAATAATCAACGTAAGTTCAAAGATATTAAACAATGGTATAAAGGTGAAACTGGAATCCATCCAGTTGATAATGAAATTAAAAAAGCATTAAAATATGGATATGCGCATCATATTGTAAGACTTATGATATTTATGAATTTCTTTATACTACTTGAAATAGATCCTTATGAGATTTATAAATGGTTTATGGAAGTTGTAAGCATTGATGCATATTCATGGGTTATGGTATCTAATATTTATACAATGGGGTTCTTTTATAATAAAGCTATGTCAAAGCCTTATATAAGCAGTAGTAATTATATTCTTAAAATGTCAAATTATAAAAAAGATGGTAAATGGGATACTATTTGGGATTCATTATATCATGATTTTGTTATGAACAAACCACAAGCTTATACATTTTTTTATAAACGTACAAACAAGAAAAATAAAGAATATGATTTTAAAACTGGGCGCGAATTCAAAAACGAATTTACAATATAGTTTTATAACAATATAGATACAAAGACAAAACTCATCTAAGAACTTTCAATATTCGGAACTAATTTTGCTTGATCGAGTAACATCTGAAAATCGACAATAGATTGAATATAAAATATTTTAACTTTGGATTTGACTTCTTCTATAATACCATCAAGAGTTACTCGATCTATGTCTTTTAAAATAAAAGTATCATTTTGTGGAGTAATAAATTTATTTAATAGTGAATAAATATTTGTTATATTGTCTTCATAATTTCGCTTCATTTGATTGTACATAGATTGTATTTTTTTCCCTTCTGTAGTTGATGTTTTAATTGTTATTTTTCTAGGTGCGAAACAAAATTCTTTTGCAAGGATTGGATTTTCTTTATTAACAAAAATATCAATATTAATACTAAATTTAGAGAGTGTCTTTGGAGGAGACATAACTTTATCTTGTCCTTGTCTACATACTAGTTTATTTCCATATTTTTTCATGTATAATTCTTCTAAATATTTAACATCCTCGAATTTTAAAGTTTTATTAGAAAGATGATGACATACGACTGAAGCAAATTTTTGTTTACTATTTCTAGCTAATATAGATTTCATTACACTTACAAATGCAGAAGCCTCAGGACGATCTAGAAAATAATCCACAAAAAATTTAAATCCTTCTAGTTTTGAAAAATTAATTTTAAAAGTTTCCATGGATGTTTTATTGTTGTAATTTCTATGAGGTAAATCACAAAAATTAATTTCCATAATATCATCAAGAACTCTTATATTTCTATATACAATTCCAGCTATACTTAAATCTCCATCTTGTTCAATATTATATACATACTTGATTAAAGATAGAATGTATAAAATTTTAATATAATGATTCGAAATCTTCTCACATACTTGTTTTTTTGTTAAATTATGTTTTGTTAATTTATCATTATTATCTTCATCTTTAGGAAGAATATATAGAGAAGTACCCAATGCTTTAATTGATAATTTTAAATGTTTTTCTAATTCTTCTTCTAAAACAACCTTATATTTATCACATACATCTTGCGATAAAAAATTATAATCTTTATTTTTAAAAACATCATTCTCATTCAATAAATTATTCACAGTTCTATTGAGTAATGATAATTCTTTTTGAAAAACATGGACGTCACTGCTTCTATTTGAACTATTAGAGTTACCCATTATATTTGTATATATGAACATAAAAATCTAAAATATAGCAAAATAAACAAGATTTGATACTGCGAAAACTAATAAAAACTCTAGAAATGATATACCATATACTCTTCTTATATTTATAATTGATATATACAATACAAATATTAAGAATGATATCAATAAATTTACATCTTTATTAGATTTATAATACATATTATACATACAATATACCCATAAGAAGATTGCTATATGATATGGTATATCAACATATATAAATTTACTTAAACCATCAAAAGTTAATTTCAAATTACCAAAAGTAAATT
>JACCEC012303792.1_pt1 | contig 11373 bp, 10 predicted proteins | sample 7450121 | NCBI WGS metagenome assembly JACCEC01 (sample SAMN15323455, study PRJNA562643) | freshwater metagenome | isolation source: river surface water | place: USA:Blue River Watershed | collected 2017-08-18 | reverse complement strand
CTATGTCATCTCGGCATTCTCGGTCAACCGAATCATGGCCTGGATCGAGAAAAAATCCCGGGTGCCTGGTTTTATTGCCCCCAGTGCCTCAGGCTCTCATTAAATCAAGGGATATGACGACACATGGATCTTGATCTAAGTTTTTACAACTGGGCGTTATTTACCAGCTACCTTCAAAAAGGTTTGATTTTTAGTATTCAGCTCACAGTGATTGCCACTGTTGGGGGAATTATTGTTGGTACCGTGTTAGCGCTAATGCGTTTATCGGGTAAGCCATGGTTGGTGATGCCTGCCACGATATACGTTAATACCATGCGCTCTATTCCATTGGTGATGGTGATTTTGTGGTTCTTCTTGTTGATTCCGCTGATGATTGGTAAACCAATCGGCATTAATTTATCGGCCATCATTACATTCATTGCGTTTGAGGCAGCATTTTTCTCAGAAATTGTGCGTGCCGGTATTCAGTCGATACCGCGTGGCCAAGTGTATGCTGGACAGGCATTGGGAATGAGTTATGCCCAAAATATGCGATTGGTTGTACTACCCCAAGCATTTCGCAACATGATCCCTGTCTTTATGACCCAAACCATTATCTTGTTCCAAGATACTTCGCTAGTCTATGCAATTGGTGCCTATGATTTATTAAAAGGTTTTGAGATTGCTGGTAAAAACTTTGGGCGTCCGATTGAAACCTATTTACTAGCCGCAGTTACCTATTTCTTGATTTGTTTCACCCTATCCAGAATCGTTCGCAGGATTCAGCAAAAAGTTGCCATCATTCGATGAGTTTAGAAAGTAAATAGAAATGATTGAGTTACAACATATTTCAAAATGGTATGGTCAGTTTCAGGTTCTGACCGATTGCTCGACCACTATTAAAAAAGGGGAGGTTGTGGTGATCTGCGGACCATCAGGATCTGGCAAATCAACCCTGATTAAAACGATTAATGCCCTTGAGCCATTTCAGGAGGGTGAACTTATTGTGAACGGTATTCGTTTGCATGACCCTAAAACAGATTTACCGAAGTTGCGGGCAAAGGTTGGCATGGTGTTTCAGCACTTTGAGTTGTTTCCGCATCTCTCGGTCATGGAAAACTTAACCATCGCCCAAATTAAAGTACTCAATCGCTCTCTAGAAGATGCTAAACAGCATGGTCTTAAATACCTCGAGCGCGTGGGCTTGCTAGAGCAAAAGGATAAGTTCCCAGGCCAACTGTCTGGCGGTCAGCAACAACGGGTTGCGATTGCGCGCGCTCTATGTATGGATCCAATGGTGATGTTATTTGATGAGCCGACCTCAGCCCTTGATCCTGAAATGGTTGGGGAGGTTTTGGATGTCATGGTGAAACTTGCGCAAGAGGGCATGACTATGTGTGTGGTTACTCACGAGATGGGATTTGCCAAGAAAGTGAGTCACCGAGTTATATTCATGGATAAGGGAATCATTGTGGAGGATTGCTCACGAGATGAGTTTTTTGGTAATCCAGATGCCCGTTCCCCGCGGGCAAAAGACTTCCTTTCTAAGATTTTGGCCGACTAAGCCTTAGTCTTTTCTGCCTTTGCCCGTCCAAAATACAATAGTCAATAGAATCACTAGGGCAAGTAGTCCCTCTAGAACAAACAAGAGCATTGGGTATTCATCAAATAATTGAGCGAGCATGGGCTTATTCTCTTTCCTGCAGGTAATTGTAAATCGCAAATCAGCCTTCGTTGTTCCCATAAGTGCTGCAATGGCAAGTTTGCTCATGATTTCTTGCGCAACGCCCCCTACAAAATCAAGTTCCGGACCATCGACGTCTTCATCTTTACCGCGCACTCCCAAGGTCATTGAGACGGTCGTAACTGAAGATGCTGCCTCATCAGCTAGTTTGTCCCCAGTAAACTTCAGTGACATCCCGGGATGGAATGAAGATGCGCTTGCCGATGCTTGGCAGGCATGGCTACAAAGTTGCAATGCCCTACGAAAGCGCAAGACCGGCCCGGTCCATTGGATTTCGGTTTGTGATCGTGCCAATGCTCAAAAGCCTAGAGATGCCAAAGCATTTTTTGAGAATCATTTTCGGGCTTACTCGGTTCGTAATCAGGTAACTGGAAAGTTCGAGGGGCTGGTCACTGGCTATTACGAGCCTATTATGAACGGCTCGCGGGTTCGAACAGAGCGCTATTCCGTTCCCTTATATGCTTATCCTAAAACGTGGGCGAGAGCAAAGCCTAATCCAGCACCAACACGTGCAGAGTTAGTAAGTTCTGGTTTGCTAAAGGGCTCTGAAATTGCTTGGGTAGAAGACCCTATTGCAGCTGCATCTATGCAGATACAGGGGTCAGGAAAGATTCGCCTTGATGGTGGACAGATCGTGCGCTTTGGCTTTGCTGGAACTAATGACCAACCCTTTAAATCCAGTGCACAGTGGCTCTTGGATCGTAAAGAAATTACACGTGCAGAAGCGACGATGCAAGGAATTTCGGAGTGGGGAAAGCGTAACCCAAATAAGGTTCAAGAGATGCTCAATGCTAATCCGCGCTTTGTATTCTTCAAAGAACTGCCACCATCTGCGAATCAGGATTTAGGACCGATCGGCGCATTGGGTGTGCCATTAAGTCCAGGACGCAGCATTGCTATTGATCCCCGTGCTATTCCGCTAGGAGCGCCGGTTTTTCTAGAAACTACACAGCCCTTAAGTAACCAGCCTATACGACGCTTAGTCATGGCCCAAGATACCGGTAAGGCGATCGTGGGGCCAGTGCGGGTTGATTATTTCTGGGGAACTGGTGATGAGGCTGGTGAATTAGCAGGCAGAATGAAGCAAAATGGTCGTGTTTGGTTATTGCTACCGCGAAGGGATTAAAAATGTCATACAACACCATCTTAACGGAGACCGAAGGCAAGGTTGCCATCATTACCTTAAATCGACCTCAGGTCCTCAATGCGCTAAATGATGAGTTAATGAACGAGCTCGGCACTGCCTTATTAAAGTTTGATGCGGATGACTCGATTGCTTGCATGATTATTACGGGAAGCGAGAAAGCATTTGCTGCTGGTGCAGATATTGGCAAGATGGCGCAACTTGATTTTCAGGAGACCTATCGCAATAACTTCATTAGCCGTAATTGGGAAACGCTCACCAAGGTTCGTAAACCAGTGATTGCCGCAGTATCTGGCTACGCTCTAGGTGGTGGCTGTGAACTTGCCATGATGTGCGACATGATTATTGCGGCTGATACCGCTAAATTTGCTCAACCTGAAGTGAAGCTTGGCATTGTTCCGGGGTCGGGTGGGACACAACGATTGACACGCGCAGTCTCGAAGTCCAAAGCAATGGATCTATGTCTAACTGGACGAATGATGGATGCTACAGAAGCCGAGCGCAGTGGTTTGGTGGCGCGCATTTATCCAGCCGCTCAATTGATGGTCGAAACTAAAGCAATCGCACAAACCATTGCAGCGATGCCACTTCTTACTCTAATGATGGTGAAAGAAAGTGTAAATGTGGCCTTTGAGATGAGCTTGAGCGAAGGAATTCGTTTTGAGCGAAGACTCTTTCATGCTTGTTTTGGAACTGAAGATCAAAAAGAGGGTATGGCTGCGTTTTTAGAAAAGCGACCTGCCCAATTTAAGAATCGTTAGTTTTCTTAGCCTCTTTAGGCTAAGTAGGTTTGTGCTAGCCGAACCCAGTAATTAACGCCCACAGGAATTAGTGCGTCATTAAAATCGTATGAGGGGTTATGCAAATGGCATGGCCCCATTCCATGACCAGCAATTCGGTGATCGCCATCACCGTTCCCTAAAAATACATAGCATCCTGGCTTTTTAAGAAGCATGAAGGCAAAGTCTTCTGCTCCCATAGTGGGATCAATGCGCATATTAACGCGTTCTGCTCCAACCAGTTCTTTCATGACCTTGCTTGCAAACTCTGTTTCTTTTTCATGATTAATGAGGGGCGGATAATTACGCTTGAATGCAATACTGGCTTTGCAGTCAAATGCGCCCGCAACTTGATTGCTAATCTCATTAAGGCGGCGCTCGATTAAGTCTAATACTTCAAGAGTAAAGGTCCGAACCGTTCCGCCTAAGATGGCGGTATCCGGGATAACGTTACTGGTCTCGCCCGCATGAAACTGCGTAATGGAGATCACTGCTGCATCAACAGGGCGCTTATTACGGGTAATGATGCTTTGTAGGGCTTGGGCAATCTGAACACCAGCCATTACAGGATCGGCACTATTGTGAGGAAGTGCTGCATGGCCACCTTTCCCCTGAATTTCAATACTGAACTCATTGCTCGAGGCCATCATAGGGCCGCTTGTTACACCAAAGTGCCCCTCACCTAGACCGGGCCAGTTATGCATGCCAAAGACAGCATCGCAAGGAAATTGCTCAAAAAGACCATCATTAATCATTTCTTGTGCACCCGCACCACCTTCTTCAGCAGGTTGAAAGATAAAGACAACGCTACCCCTAAACTCACGATGATTGGATAAGTATTGCGCCGCACCTAGCAGCATCGCAGTATGGCCATCATGACCACAGGCATGCATTTTTCCAGCATGGGTAGAGGCGTGGGGGAAGGTATTTTTTTCTTGTAAGGGCAGAGCATCCATATCGGCTCGCAGACCAATCATTTTTCCGGGACCAAGCTCGCCATCAATCCGTCCGACTACCCCAGTTTTACCCAAACCCTTAAATACTGGGATTCCCCAGCTAGAAAGTGCCTCTGCCACCAACTCAGCGGTCCGGTTTTCCTCAAAACGCAACTCCGGATGAGCATGGATACTGCGGCGGATTTGTGCAATCGATTGGGCAGATTGAAGGATTTCAGGAAGGATTCTCATAGAACAATATTAGCCCAAAGCGATACACTAAGCATCAAGGCGATTTAACTGAAAAAAAGTGCAATAAATACTGATGATTACCCATAAACCATGGCGTTCGTCCTACCCTGCTGGCGTACCGCATGAGCTCGATTACGGAGCATATGACTCTTTATTAGATCTTTTGGATGAGTCATTTACTAAGTATGCTAATCAGCCAGCGTATTGGTGTATGGGGAAGCATTTTTCATATCAAGTCATTGATCATGCCTCTAAAAAGCTGGCTACATATCTACAAAGCTTAGGTTTAAAGAAAGGTGCGCGGGTAGCTATCATGCTGCCCAATATTCCACAATATCCAATTGCTTTATATGCGGTATTGCGAGCTGGATATATTGTTGTCAGTATTAATCCTTTGTATACGCCCCGAGAGTTATCGGCACAATTAAGTGATTGTGGTGCAGAGACTATCTTATTGCTGGAGCATTTTGGTAAAACTCTTGAGGATGCATTTGCAATAGAAGGGCAAGCGATTGCACTTAAGCATGTGGTGATCACTAGCATCGCCGAGATGTTGGGTTGGAAGGGCCCTTGGTTAGATCGCTTTATTCGTACATTTAAGCGCAAGGTAGTTCCATACGTATTACCCAATCACTTACAGAGTATTCAATTTAGTCAAGCGCTTGAGCGTGGAGCGCAGCTAAGCTATCAAAAACCAGCTATATCGCAGAGCGATATAGCTCTACTGCAGTACACAGGCGGTACGACGGGTATATCGAAGGGTGCGATCCTGACCCATCGAAATTTAATTGCAAATGTCATGCAAATTGAGGCATGGCTAAAACCCATTCAGCAACGCAAGACTATAGAAGCCTGGCATTTTTTATGTGCTTTGCCGATGTATCACATCTTTGCATTAACGGGCTGTGGTTTATTAGGTATGCGTCTTGGAGCACGGATACTTTTGGTTCCTAACGCCCGCGACCTGCCGAACTTGATTGGAATTTTGAAAGAATTTCCAGAAATAAATGTATTCCCAGGCGTTAACACCTTGTTTCAGGCGCTGCTCAATAACTCCAAGTTTACCGATTTAGATTTCTCGCGCTGGGCCCTAACTATTGGCGGGGGTATGGCGGTACAACGATCTGTGGCGGAGCGTTGGCAGGCATTAACAGGAACGGTTATTACTGAGGGGTATGGTTTGTCGGAAACCTCACCAGTGGCATCTTGTAACACGCCACTTGCTCAAGAATTTACGGGCTCGATTGGCTTACCGCTACCCGATACCGAGATGTGTATCCGTGATGAGGATGGGCGAGATTTGGTAGCAGGTCAGGTTGGTGAAATTTATATTCGCGGACCACAAGTGATGTCAGGCTATTGGCAACAAGAGAGCGAAACCTCCAATGTCTTGGGATCGGATGGCTACTTTAGAACGGGTGATATTGGTTTAATGGATGACGCTGGTTATTTCAAGATTGTTGATCGAAAAAAAGACATGATCTTAGTAGCCGGTTTTAATGTTTATCCGAATGAAGTGGAAGATATCGTCGCTTCGATTCCGGGCGTGGTTGAGTGCGCTGTTGTTGGTGTGCGACAGACATCGTCTGGAGAGGCAGTTAAGTTATTTGTAGTGCGTGAAGATTTAAATATCACCGAGAGTCTCATCATGGACGTTTGTAATCGAGAGCTTACGCACTACAAACGGCCAACACAAATTGAGTTTAGAGAAAGCCTGCCTAAGAATAATGTGGGCAAAATCTTGCGCCGTGTTCTGCGCGATGAGAGTAATACTTAGTCAAATTCTTCGTTTAGTAGCACTATAGAATCGGCAGCAAACTTGATTGCCTCTAAAGAATAAGGCGCATTGACTGCTTTTTGCAGGGATTTTGGTAAGGGCTCAATCACGCCCAGTAAGGGTGCAGTAATACGGTCACGAAGTGCGTTGATGTTTTCATCGCGGTATGGCATTTCATGGCTAATACAGTTAGCGACCCAGCCGGCTAACTTCAAGCCTCTTTTTTCAATGGCTTCCACCGTTAATAAAGTGTGATTAAGGCAACCCAAACGAATACCTACAGACAAAATAAGGGGAAGATCGATTAGTTTGCAAAAATCAGAGAGATCCTGCGTCTCATTGATTGGGGTCAAGAAGCCGCCAGCTCCCTCCACAATCACATAATCTACCGCTTGTTGAATTCCTTGAAAACCCTTGAGCATTTCTTGCGGATCTAATTTGACACCCTTTTCTTTTGCTACCAAATGGGGCGCAGCTGGAAATTCAAGAACATATGGGCAGAGCAACTCCCTTGGAATTTTATTACCAACAGCAATTACATAGGTCTCAATATCTTCGTTACGTAATTGACCGACTTGGTCCATGTAAGTGCCTGCAACTAGAGGTTTAAAGGCTGAAGCAGAGCCATGCTTAGATTGATTTAATTTATAGACGATAGCAGCCGTTACTAAAGTTTTGCCAACCTCTGTATCGGTACCAGTAATAAAGTAAGAATGTGTCATGATGACCGTCCCTTCGATTCAAGATCGAAAAGAGTTTTTGCTAATACAGAAATCTCAGTATGGGTGTGGGTGGCAGACAGAGTCATACGCAAACGAGACATTCCTTGTGGCACGGTAGGCGGACGAATCGCCGGAATCCAATATCCGGCAAGGTCTAAATCTTTGGCTAGTTGAAGTGCCGTTTCATTCCTTCCGACGACAATGGGCTGAATTGCAGTATCCGACTTTAATATTTGCCAGGTCTTAAATTGTGCGAGATTTTGCCAATGCGTGATATTGCTTCGCAGTTTGGTACGGGCTTCCTGACCAGCTCGACCTTTTATCAGATCAAGACTTTTTATTAAAGCAAAGGCTACAGCAGGAGAACTTGCGGTACTGTAAATATAGGGGCGAGCCTTTTGAATTAACCACTCAATCAGGAGCTCATGAGCACAAACGAACGCTCCACTGAGGCCTGCTGCTTTGCCAAGAGTGCCAATATAAATAAGACGTTCGGAGCAAAGACCACTATCTTCCAAAATGCCGTGACCCTGATTTCCTAAAACACCAAAGCCATGGGCATCATCGATTAAAAGTAAGGCATCATGCTGCTCAGCTAGTTGAAGTAGTTCGCCTATTGGTGCTAAATCGCCATCCATACTGAAGACACCATCAATGACGATGAGTTTGTGCTCAGAAGAATCTCGTTTGAGTTCATCCCCGAGCGGACCCAGATCGCGATGATCAAAGATAAACACATCGGCATTACTTTGCCCTTTGGCGAGCCGGACGCCATCAATTAGAGAGGCATGATTTAGGCGAGCTGAATAGATTCTGGAAGCACTACTCTTGAGATTGCTGAGTGCAGTAATCGCACTGATATTGGCTAGATAGCCGGTAGAAAAAAACAGGGCGTTAGCCTTAGGTATTGATTGAGCTTGGGTCTGAGCCAGTTTTGTTTCTAGCAAATCATGAATCGTTTGATGCCCGCTAATTAAATGTGAGGCGCCGCTGCCAACCCCAAATCGCCGCGCTCCCTCTGCAAGTGCATTAATTAGTTCAGGGTGGTTGGCAAAGCCGAGGTAGTCATTGCTGCAAAAGGCTTGTAGTTCTCGTCCTGCAATGTGTATTCGTGTGCCACATGGGGATTCAACGGTTCGGATCTTGCGCCTGAGTAACTGAGCATCTAGTTCTGCTAGTCCCTGAGTAATTTGGTTTTTTACAAAGAACATATCTGCTAGATATCTTTAGGACTATTTAGAGGTATTAAGGGTTTTATTAAGGGCTTGGCAAATACCCTTACTCATTAATTCTATTTCTGTGTCACTCAGAATATAAGGTGGCATGACATAGACCGTTTGCCCAATTGGTCTTATCAAAACACCTTCTTGCATCCCCCTTTGAAATAACTCTTTTGAGAGGGTTTCTGGGTTTTTAATTGAGTGCTCATGAATATCAAATGCAAAGATCATACCCTTCTGACGAACATGCTTAATTCGTTCATCAGCGAGCGTCCACGCAAATGCTTCCCAAATCTTTGTTGTACTTTCTTTATTCTTTAAAAGTATTTGTTCATTTTTAAAGATATCTAATCCTGCTAAGGCTGCTCGACAAGCAAGGGGGTTGCCGGTATAAGAATGCGAATGGAGAAATGCTTGATTTAAATCATCGGCATAAAAGGCTGCATAAATAGAGTCGCGGGTTAAACAAATGGATAAGGGTAGATATCCAGCACTAATGCCTTTTGATAAGGTTAAGAAGTCTGGCCAAATACCAGCCTGTTCACAGGCAAAGAATGTTCCCGTACGCCCGCACCCCACTGCGATCTCATCGGCAATGAGATGGACGCCATATTGTTGGCAAAGCGCCGCCGCTTTCTGGACGAAGTTGGCCGAGTGCATGGCCATTTGCCCAGCGCATTGGACTAATGGCTCAATAATCAGAGCTGCAATCTCAGTGTGATTTTTTTGTAAACACAGCTCAAGGTCCGCAATAGCTCGTTTAGCGATATCCTCAGCACTTTCCTTGGACTGCGCTTGCCGAGCATCGGGAGACATGACGACATAAACATGTTGTAAGAGAGAGCCATAGGCTTGTTTAAATAAGGTGACATCCGTTACTGCTAATGCGCCCAAGGTCTCACCGTGATAACTATTTTGTAAACAAATAAATTTCTTTTTTGCAGACTTGCCCTGAATTTTCCAGAAGTGATGACTCATTTTTAAAGCGATTTCAACAGCAGACGCACCATCGCTGGCATAAAAGGCATGGCCTAAATGCCCCTGGCTTAATTGACTCAAACGTTCAGATAGTTCAATGACGGGTTGATGTGTGAAGCCCGCTAACATAACGTGCTCAATGGTATTAAGTTGTTCAATGATGGCTTGATTAATTTTTGGATTAGCATGACCAAATAAATTGGTCCACCAAGAACTAATGCAATCGAGAAAACGATTGCCTGCGGCATCAATCAACCACGGACCCTCCCCATGATGAATCGCCACCAAGGGATAAGCTTCGTGATGTTTCATTTGGGTACAGGGGTGCCATACCGAAGCAAGGCTTCGTGCAACCCAATCCACAGAATTGGAGGGGCTATTCATAGGCTTATTGGAACACTCATTGAGGGATTTCGTCTTATATCTGTTATGTTATTGGTTTTAGAGATTAAGTCATAGAAAACGATGTCAGCCCACCAAACCACAGCCCCCCTCGTTCAGGTAAAACCAAGAGCTCCCGCCGTCAGAGTGGCATGGACCCTCGAGCAGGTAGCGGCTTTATACGATCTTCCATTTAATGAACTCATGTTCCAGGCTCAAGAGACCCACCGTCAGTATTTTCCAGAGGGTGATGTCGAGCTGGCTACGCTTTTATCAATCAAGACCGGGGGCTGTCCCGAGGACTGTGGCTATTGCCCTCAAGCGGCTCGTTACCACACAGACGTTAAAGCCACTAAGTTATTGGATTTGGAGGAAGTGTTGGAGGCTGCAAAAGCAGCTAAGGCAGCGGGCTCCAATCGTTTTTGTATGGGGGCTGCTTGGCGCGAACCCAAGGACCGTGATGTGGAAAAGGTAGTTGAGATGATTAAGGGCGTAAAAGCTCTTGGCCTAGAAACCTGCGCCACCTTGGGAATGCTCGAGCCCTCTCAGGCTAAGTCCCTGAAAGATGCGGGCCTTGATTTTTATAACCATAACTTAGATACGAGCGAAGATTTTTACCCCAATGTCATTCAAACCAGAAACTATCAAGATCGACTAGATACTCTTCAGCATGTGCGCGATGTAGGAATGTCAGTCTGTTGTGGGGGGATTGTTGGTATGGGTGAAAGTCGGGAGCAACGAGTTTCATTTATAGCTCGCTTAGCTAATCTTGAGCCCTACCCAGAATCGGTTCCCATTAATCATTTAGTGCCTGTGGCTGGCACTCCCCTTGAATCCCAAGCCAAGTTAGACCCCCTGGAATTTGTGCGCACTATCGCAGTAGCCCGAATCACGATGCCAAGAGCAAGGGTTCGTTTATCAGCAGGACGTCAGGAACTCGGCAAGGCGATTCAAGCCATGTGTTTTAGGGCGGGCGCAAATTCTATTTTTTATGGCGATCAGTTACTAACAACTGGTAATCCAGAGGCCGAAGCAGATCGTCAATTACTTACCGAACTGGGTCTCAAAACCAAAGAAAGTTGTAAGACTGAAGTGCGGGTATGACAAGCAGTTTTCCAGGTAAAAATAGAAGCCCCATCGATCAACTCATTTCGGAGTTTGATACTGCTTTACGTTCGATTGCAGGGGGCGCCCATTACCGAAGACCCATTCCCAAAACCGAATTAGAAAATGATCTAAATAATAAGCAAGTACTTACATCTGATAGTAGTATGGGCCCTGATGAGCGTGCTCATTCTGCTGGTTTAATGCGGGTTAATCATGTTGGCGAGGTTTGCGCTCAAGCCCTTTATCAGTCGCAAAGGTTGCTAGCAAAAGACCCCAAAACACGAGCTCTTTTGGATCTAGCGGCGCATGAAGAAATGGACCATATGGCCTGGTGTGAAGAGCGTTTGAAAGAGCT
>JACCEC011270310.1_pt1 | contig 11373 bp, 7 predicted proteins | sample 7450121 | NCBI WGS metagenome assembly JACCEC01 (sample SAMN15323455, study PRJNA562643) | freshwater metagenome | isolation source: river surface water | place: USA:Blue River Watershed | collected 2017-08-18 | reverse complement strand
TTGCGTGGGGCATTGCCGAACAGCTTCACCAAGCTGGAGCTAATCTGGGAGTGACCTACCTTCCTGACGATAAAGGTCGTTTTGAAAAAAAGGTCAAAGAGTTGGTTGAACCCCTCAACCCTAGTTTGTTTCTCCCCTGTGATGTCCAGAACGATACTCAAATCGAGGAGCTTTTCACCGCCATCCGCGACCAGTGGGGACGGTTGGATATCCTGATTCATTGTCTGGCTTTTGCAGGTAAAGACGAACTCTCAGGGGACTTTAGCAATGTATCCCGTGCCGGATTTTCGCGGGCGTTGGATATTAGTGCTTATTCATTGGTACAACTGAGTGCTGCTGCTAAACCCTTGATGACTCAAGGCGGTAGTATTGTCACCCTAACATATCTGGGCGGGGTGCGGGTAGTCCCCAATTACAACGTCATGGGGATCGCGAAAGCAGCCTTAGAAATGAATGTTCGTTATTTAGCGGCGGAGTTAGGGCCATTGGGAGTTCGGGTCAATGGCATTTCGGCTGGCCCCATTCGGACATTAGCGTCTTCGGCTGTGGGTGGTATTTTAGATATGATCCACCACGTTGAAGAAACGGCCCCCCTGAGACGGACTGTCACTCAAACGGAAGTTGGCAATACAGCCGCATTTCTCTGTAGCGATTTATCCAGTGGCATTACAGGTCAAATTCTGTATGTCGATTCGGGTTATTGCATTATGGGAATGTAGACTGTTGGTGCGTGCGCTATGCTTACGCACCCTACCACTGTTCCCTGTTCCCTATTCCCTGTTCCCTGATTATGCAAATTAGCGATCGCCCTTCTATTAATACTTCTAATTCTAATTTAGATATTCTTCCTCGGATGGCAACGGTACATCGAAAAACGGGGGAAACGGATGTTAATGTCACGATTAATTTAGATGGAACTGGAGTCTGTAATGTCTCTACAGGAGTTCCATTTTTAGATCATATGTTACATCAAATTTCGTCTCACGGGTTAATTGATTTAGATATTCAAGCAACCGGAGATATTGAAATTGATGATCATCATACTAACGAAGATGTTGGAATTACACTGGGTTTAGCTTTAGCAAAAGCATTAGGCGATCGCAAAGGCATTGTTCGCTTTGGTCATTTTATCGCACCTTTAGATGAAGCGTTAGTGCAAGTTGCTTTAGATTTTTCGGGTCGTCCTCATCTAACGTATAAGTTAGAAATTCCGACGCAACGAGTCGGAACCTATGATACTCAATTAGTGCGAGAATTTTTTGTAGCGATTGTTAATAATAGTCAAATGACTCTGCATTTACGTCAATTAGATGGCATTAATTCCCATCATATTATTGAAGCGGGTTTTAAAGCCTTTGCAAGAGCGTTAAGAATGGCGGTTGAAATTGATCCTCGTCGCGCCAATACTATCCCCAGTTCCAAAGGCGTCCTCTAGTAGGGCAGGGTCTCCCTGCCCAAGTGGGGTCTCCCTGCTCAAGTGGGGTCTTCCTGCCCACACTGACCCTACAGCAGGGTATTAAGAGTATCAGAAGACATCATTCTGGGCGGGATAACCCCGCCCCTACAGGGTATGTTACCGTTAGGATATTATTGCTATTCTTAATTTTGAAGTTATGGTTTCTCAACCTGCAACTGTCAATCCAACGGAAATTATCTATCCCGAAAGTGATGGAAAACCAATGGCAAATAACACAGAACAATTTAACTGGATTGTTGCAATTGAACAGAATTTAGAATGGTTATTTGCTGATAATTCTAATGTATTTATCGCCGGGGATTTATTATGGTATCCGGTGGAAGGAAAACCGAAAATTGTTAATGCTCCTGATGTTTTAGTGGTATTGGGAAGACCGAAAGGAAAACGAGGTTCCTATCTCCAATGGAAAGAAGATGGAATTCCGCCGCAAGTGGTTTTTGAAATTCTGTCTCCGGGTAATACGAAGTCAGAAATGGAACGAAAATTAGTGTTTTATGAACGCTACGGAGTCGAGGAATATTATATTTATAATCCTGAGAATTATCAATTTCAAGCTTGGTGGCGAGGGGATGGGGGATTAGATGTAGTTGAAATTGCCGATAATTTGGTTAGTCCCCGTTTAGGAATTCGTTTTGAACCATCAGAAACGGAGTTAAAAATCTATCGTCCTGATGGTGTAAAATTCCTGTCTTATGTAGAAATCAATCAACAGTTAGAAGCAGAACGTCAACGGACAGAAGAAACAGAAGCAAAACTCATAGCAGAACAACAACGAAATCAACGGTTAGTAGAACGTTTGCGACAGATGGGAATTAACCCGGATGAATTAGATTAAGAGTTAAAACTGGCTAAAATTAAGGTTAAATCATCATCGGTTCTTTCGGTGACGCGGGGCGATCGCAAAAATTTAATTAATTGTTCTTGAGCATCAATTTCATCGGTGATACTTTCAACAAATTTAAACAAAGGAGAAAAGAAGGGATGATGAGGTTTTCCTTCAGGCATTTTTAAAGCTAACATTTGTAACCCATCGGAAAAAGCCGCTAAATATTTAGGTTGTCCTTTCCAGAGGTTAATTTGTGCGGTTTCAACAGCATTTGGAGCAATTAAAAATACCGTTTCATTGAGATATTCTCCACTGGTAGGAATCGTTAATTCCTGAATAGTTCCGGTTTGATCCTCCACAACAATTGCTCCATCTCCCACTTGAGCAACGGCGACTAATTCCGGTGTGGCAATTCCTATAATTAAAGTAGTTGCTAACTCTCGAATTTCCGTTTCTTGAGTGATCGCTTCAGCTTGAATAGCCGTTTTAGCAGCCGTTAAAGCGGCTTTGAGATAATCGATTTCAGCATCCTGCTCACCCCTATTAATGTGTTCTTCGAGGGTAATTAATGCCGTTTTAACCGCCAGATTTGCCCCTAAATCTGATAATTTTGATGAACCTGCGCCATCCGCTACGGCAAAAATTAACTGATGATCAGATAACCGCTTATAACCCTGAGCATCCTGACAGGGAATATTTTGTTTTTCATGGCTTTTCCCGGTAACTGAGGCTGAGATTACCTGCCAACAACCGATTGAATTCATGGTTATATTCTACAATTAATTTAGGATAAAAGGCTGCCTATATTTGATCATTTTTGCCTTAAACTGTTCCCCAACCGGGAGGCGGTAAAGCCACCTGTTCATCAACTTTAGAATGAGAAACCGTTTGCATACTGGCTGATAACCAAATAAACATTTCTCGAAAGTCTAACCCCTTCAATTTTAACGGAGTTCTTTGAACAATTTGAGCCAACCGATCTAAATTAGCACCTTCGACACCAACGGCAAAAAATGCCACTTGTTTTTTTAATTCTTCCTCTTGAATGCGTCTAGCGGCTTGTTCTGTTACGCGGTCAGCTTCTCCTTGAGGTTCACCATCAGTAATCATAAATACCCAAGGACGATAATAGGTAATGCCATTATTACGATATTCGGATTTTCTAGCCGCAATTAAATCTAATGCTTGGTTAATAGCTGTTCCCATAAAGGTTTGACCTTGTGCTGTTAAAACCGGAGGTTCAAACTGATCAGCCGTGACGAAATCCTGTACAATTTTAACTTGATTATCAAAGGAAATAATTGCGACTTCCACTCGTTTTTTAGCGAGTTCATCGCGAATTAAATCATTTCTAAAGGTCATGAGTCCATCGTTTAAGGCGTCAATGGGAACTCCTTGCATCGATGCGGAGGTATCCAACAACAGCACGCAGGGACACCGAGGTTCAGGATTTTCTGCAAATTCAACGGCTTCTTCTAATCTCATGATCATGCTCAAATCTCGTTACAATTACTAGGATACTAGATAGATGAATGATTGACGATTAAGAAAGGGAAAACCTGTAATCTGTTATTCCCAATCTTCCCAAGATTGATTAAAAATCGACATTCCAGGGAATAAAATCGGATTCTTATTTTTTTCTAATAATCGTTGTAACTCGTCTAATAACGGTTCACGATAAGGTAAATTATCCACTAATTCATAGGGAAAAACTTGTTTTTCTAAGCTAAAAACTGCGGTGGTTCCTGCGGCTGCACCCACTGACCATTCAAAGGAATGAACCCGATAAGCTGCGGCTGCAATATGACTGGTAGCGATACTTTTTCCAGCGACTAATAGATTATCAATTTGTTGAGGAATGAGTGCTCTTAAGGGAATTTGAAACGGGTAAGCTTGTCCTTGTCCTCGACGTTCTCCCTCTCTTTCTGTATTCCCTGGAGTTTCCGCCGGACTTTTGGTTAAACAGGGATGAAAATCAATGGCATAATGACCAATTCCAACGGTATCAGGATAAATTGTAGCCCTAGAACGGGGTTGAATATCGGCAATAGTTTCTTGTCCAGAAAGCACAGGTAAACTATCTAACCCGCCTAAGTTTAACCACAATAAACGATATGCTTCCGGGGTTAAATTATCGGTATACCAACCTTGACGAAAGTTATTTCGAGAAATATCAATTTCTGACACCATAAATCCGTTTTTATAGCCATAAGCAGGACGACCAATAATTCGTCTACCTTCTCGCATATAGGGATATTTAGATAAGCCATGAACGGTTCCCATCGGAGAGTTTAAACCGGATAAATAGCGATAATTAGGATGTTTTTCTTTAACCCCTGCACCCAGTTGAGAGTCTGTTGTTCCTGCAACTAACCAATAGAAAAACCCTAAAGCATTTTCTTCTCCTTTGCGTAAGGTTTCGGTTCTTAACCCTCCCTTCCATCCTCCGGGTTCGAGTTGACCTGTTGTTGCTAATTGTCCTGATGTTAAGATTAAATTATCTTCAGAGGTTCCGGGTCGATAATCGTTCCCCCATGTCCAGTTCTGCATGGAAATATCCCCTGGATAAATCGACCATTCACGAGGGTTAGGAGAGCGTTTTTCTCTGGGTTTTATGCTATGAATTCGCCGATAAGTATAAACTAAATTAAAATTGGCTAATCGGGGTAATTCATAACTATAATAAGGTGCATATTGTTCATAGAAAGGTGGTTTTTTATGGGTTTGGGGGTTGGAGGTTGCTTCCATGGCAAAGGTATAGGTAAACCCTTGGGTACAATAGGGATCTCCAGTAATACTAGATGATGTGGGTTCTTGAGGAGAACGAGGATCAATTCCGAGTTGATGGGGAATATTGGTTAACCCAATAATTTCTCCGGTTTCTGTTGCTTCAATAATATGCCAATCTGCTCCTTTATCGGCTTTTATTTTAGGTGTAAATCGAATAATTTTTTTATCAAAGCGTTGGGAATTATTATAATCATAAGCATCCTCAATTATATCAGATAATGGCTCTGTATTTAAGGGGGGTGTTCCGGGTGCAGGTTGATGTTGAATGGCAATGGCTTCAGTAATTTGATTATCTTTAATTGTCATATCTTTAATGACTGTTGAAGGAAACCAATGTAACTTTTCTTTGCCTTTTTTTTCGGCTTTTTTAAACATTTTTAGTAATATTTCGTTCCCAGCTTCTGGCATAAAACACGCTTCACTAACCCAACAAGCACCGGGGTTTAAAAGTCCATATTTATTTTGAATTCCTTGTCGTAATTCTAAATAACCTCTAGGATATAATAATAAAGAACGTTGAGTAGGTCGTTCATCTAATGCGGAGGTTCCTTGGGAGGAAATTTGCCCTCCTACCCAGTCGGTAATTTCGGTTAAACAAACGGTTTTTCCAGCGAGTAATCCTTCATAAGCTGCGGCACTTCCTGCGAGTCCTCCCCCAACAATTAACAGATCACATTCTACGTTTTTATCAATCCGAGGTGGAGTTGCAACTGCAAGGGATGAACTGGGATAAAAGTAAATGATACTGATAATTAAACTAACAATAAATTTGCGAGGCATGAAAGTAATGTTTGATCTAATTTTTAAATTAATTCACTTTAATTTTAATGGTTCAGCATGAAATAAAGTAAATTTCTAGCCGGAAATTTTTTCCAACACTTATCAACTCTGATAGAGATAACCAGTTTCTACCTATGAAAAGATAAAATTTTTATCTGTAACAGAATTGAATTCAGATCTATACAATAAAAGATAGCACGCTGAACCAGACTAAAATCTCCGGGTCATGTTCGCTATCAAATGCTCTGTCCCTCATCCTAATTATGATTGAACTCCTTGCGGTGCTATCGGCATCGGCGGCAGCAGGATTAAGAATTGCATTACCTTTATTGGTCATTGGTTTATTGCAAACTGATTTATGGTCGCGTGTGCCCTTTTTGTCTCAATTTTCACCCCAAGTTGTGATCGGGGTTCTCGTTAGTTGGTCATTATTTGAAATTTTTGCTTCTAAAAAACTACTCGGACAGCGTATTTTACAGTTAATTCAATTATTATTTAGTCCTTTTGTGGGTGCTATGATGGGTTTAGCGATCGCAGAAGCAACTAACGTTGAACCCCACGTATTTTGGATTATTGCTATTGTTAGCAGTTTACTGGCACTGGTTTTACAATTAGTGCAAACGGGATTATTTTATCGTTTACGAGGTTTACCCATCTGGGTGATTTTAGCACAGGATATTCTTTGTGTTTTCCTGGTTATTTTTGCCTTTGATGCTCCGCAACAGGGGGGGTTAATTGCTTTATTATTATTGTGGCTTGCTATTCGCATTTCCAAAGAATGGTACCGTTGGTACACCAAACAAGGTCAAGCCGGAGAACGTAACCCGCGACGTTATAAGCGGGAACCGGATTGAGAGTAGGGGATGTAGGGGAGCAGAGGGAGCAGGGCAGGGCTGTTTCAAAGTCGGTTCAAAAATGTGATCGCTAAATCTTAAAAGCCTTTTTCTGTCAAGAAAAGGGGGATTATTTCAAAAGTTTTGATATTTTCTGTTGAAATCAGCCTCCAAACTTAGCCCCCATCAAAGGTTTAGCGATCGCAAAAAATTAGAATGAAACAGCCCTGCCTGCTCCCCCTGCTCCTATTGCTCCAAGGTGACATCATCACACAACTCTCTGTCGCTTTCTTCTAAGTCTCCATTCGTTTGTAAATAATCCCGTATCGAGTTACATCCATGAGCGATTAAATCATCGAGTGATCGCACTTGCTGAAGATTCCACAAGATCGTTGTACTGTCGTCACTGGCTGAAGCTAGTTTTTGGCCATCTGGACTAAAGGCAAGCTCCCAAATTCCTCCATTATGGGCTTTGAGAGTTGTTAATAAAGTGCCGTCCCGTTGCCACAGTTGCACGAGTCCATCTCCACTACCAGAGGCGATCAGTTGTCCATCAGGACTAATGGCTACAGATCGGACAATCTCATGAGGTTCAGTTAAAGTCTTGACTAAGGTTCCGTCCGGTTTCCAAAGTTTGATGGTTTTATCATCACTGCCACTGACCAACAGTTGACCATCAGAACTATAAGCGATTGATCGAATCGCCATTTGATGAGCCTGAATAGTTCTTAATAACTGACCATCTTTTGTCCAAAATTTAATCGTGCCATCTCCACTAGAGGACGTAATCACCTCACCATTAGGACTAAAAGTTGTTACCCAGACTCCGGCCTGATGTCCTTTAAATTGGGTTAATAAAATCGGTGTTTTTTCGCCTACATTCCAGAGTCCGATGGTTCCATCTCCACTACCTGTCAACAGTCGGGTTCCATCGGAGCTAAACTGACTCCTTCTGACTCCTCCTTGATGTCCTTGGAGAGTCACCAGCAATTGACCGTCTTTTGTCCACAGTTGGACGCTACCATTGGCACTAGAAACTGCTAACCGTTGACCATCGGGACTGAAACTGACTCCCATCAATGGCCCATGAGTTTTTAACGTCTCCACTGGTATCACCGACTTGACTCCATCCTTAATCTCCCAAAGTTTGACCGTCCTATCCAGACTCGCAGAAGCCAAAGTTTTACTATCGGGGCTGAAGGCGACTCCGAGCACCCCGGTTTGATGAGCTTTTAAGGATTTCAATAATCGGTTCTCTAGGTTCCAAAACTTTACCGTGCTGTCTGAAGAGATAGAAGCTAGGGTTTGACCATCAGGACTAAACTCGACACTGAAGAGCAGCCCCTGGTGTCCGGCAAAGGTATTTTGGAGTTGCAAATGATTCCAGGTTGGGCCAAGTCGTTCCCAAACTTTGATGGTTTTGTCATCCGATGTCGAGGCAAGCTTTGTACCATCTGAACTGAAAGCGAGATCCCAGATGATGCTTTTGTGGGCTTTTAGAGTCGTCAGTGGCACCAGGTTGTTTCCGACCAATTTCCACAGTTTCAGAATGCCATCGACAGAAGCTGTTGCTAGGGTATCTCCTTGAAGATTAATCGCAATACTCATGATCATTTCTTGATGGCCGGTAACAGTGGCTAACGGTTGACCATCAATCTGCCAAACTCGGAGCTTTCCATCTTCGCTACTGGTCAAAATTTTTTGACTATCTGAAGTAAATGTCAATCCATAATTAACACGGTTCCCGACGATTAAGGTTCTCAGCAGGGTTCCATCTCGTCTCCACAGTCTTACGGTTCCATCTTCACTCCCAGAGGCAATTAATTGCCCGTTGGGGCTAATCTTTACCGTTTGAACAGCAGCTTGATGACCTTTTAAAACCTGGAGTAAAGTTCCATCCGGTTGCCAGAGTTTGACGAGCCGATCACCACCACCGGAGGCTACGAGTTGACCATCTTGACTGATGGCCAGATCACCCATGATCCCAATCTGACCTTTGAAGGTTTTCAGGAGTTGGCCCGGCTTTGTCCAAATATTCATGGTATTATTCTGACCGCTTGCGATAATTATTTTTCCATCTGGACTAAAGACCAGACCTCGGTTTCCGGCTCCTGGTTTGGATAAGCGGTTATATTCATCGATTCCTAAAATCGCTTGTTGAAGCGCTAATTCCACTTTGGTTTTAGTTTCAGGATCAACTTGACCTAAGAGTAAGAGTTTTTTTCTCGCTCGTAATGCTTCCATTAAGGCATTTAAGTGACGATTCGATGCAAATAATCCCTCAGAAGATGATAGTAAGGCTTGAATTTCTCTGATCCTGGCTTTTCGTTCACTAATAATGGCTTTACGATATTGCCAAAAATTCATTAATCCTAAACCAGTTACGGTCAGAAATGCCCAAATTAATACCACAATTAATAGCCGTTGTCTTGTGGCGTTTTTCTCGACTTCTTTGAGTCGTTGAGTTTCTAAGATTTGTTGAACTTCTTGTCTATCGATCGCTTCACTCGCGGCTAAAAATTGATAATCTAAGGGACTTAAGGTTTTATCTTTCGCCCAGGTTTGAGCATCTTGTAGGGCTTTTCCCCGTAATAAACGCGATCGATCTGTCTGTTCTGAGGCAACCCAATCTTGCAATAGTTGCCAGTAAGGGCGGAGTTTATGTAATTCTTGTTCGACCCATTCTAAATTAAAGACTTCTTGATAAATCCGATTCTTAACTTTGAGAATGTTATGATGGGGAATGACTAAACCGGATAAGATCAGTTCAATTTGTTCTTGACTTTCATCAATATAAACTTCTATTCCCTTTAAAATCTGTTGATAAATCCCCAATAACCTTCCGGCTTTTTCTTCATTTCTGAGCAAGCGATCTCGGATAGTTCTTAAGTGTTCTGGTTCATCTTGCCTTTCCCAAGCTTCAATCACATATTTTCGGATCATTGACTCAACAATAACGGCTTCTTCTCCGGGTTTAATCATTAACTTTGAAGGGGAGTTAAGGGTAATTAATTTAAAGAAAAGTTGGCAAAGTTTATGGGTTAAGAACGGTTGCCCTGATGTCCAATTTAGAATTTCTTTTAAAATTTCTGTTCCATTCTCACACTGATCATTCAATCCTAAACCTAAAGGTTGGGCTTCATTTAAGGTAAAGCCGGAAAGATGAATGGCTTTTCCAATATTAAAAGGGGTTCGATTCCGATCTAAGATTAAATTGCTCGGTGTTGCTACTCCACAAATCGCCCACGTAATTCGATAATATTTGAGATTACTCGCTCTTTTATTATAAAATAATCGAATCAAAGCAAATAAATCATCGGCTTTAAACTTTAAACTTAAAACATTATCAATTTCATCAAGTAAAATAATAATATTTTGATCGGGAAATGCTTCTAATAAAATATCTTCAATAAAATAGCTTAATCTCTGAACTAAGGATAATTCTGCATTTTCTTGCCACCAAGCTTTTAAATCAAATTTTCCAAATAAATCAAAACATCTGTATAACTCGGCAACAATTCCTTTATACCACTGTTCAGGAGTTACATTTTCACTCCCCATCATGGTTAAATCAACCGCAGCACAAAGAAAACCTTGCTTTTGTAGTCGATGGGTCGTGCGAACTAAAAGGGAAGACTTACCCATTTGCCGACAATTGAGAATATAACAAAATTCTCCCTTGATTAAAGCTTCATACAATTCTTTATCCGCCGTTCGTTCAACGTAACTCGGTATATAAGTAGAAAGACTCCCTCCAACTTGATAATAGGATTTGATCATGTATCATGTATTATGTGTTGTGTATTATTTAGCACTCATTAAAAAGAAATTATTTCTCCTGTCTATGGTCTTACCCTCCTGTAGCTGTTGTTTCCCTCTTAAGCTAACAACCCGGTCATTTCACACCTCACCTCAGTCGTTCCTGATTACAGGGGCAAAGAAGGTGCTGGGGGAGGGTTAACAGAACGCTCTATTGTAATTTTATTGCTTTCTCGTTGAGTCTGCATTTCAATAGCGATCGCTTCAAAAAGTACCTCTAAACTACTGTAGGGAATTTCCAAATCAACGGTTGTTTCAATTTGATCAAACCCATTGGGTGAAAATTCCGTTAACCAGCGAGGGCCATCCACCACACTGCGAGTTTGTCGATCAAACAGCCAAACTTTGACATAAATTCGAGGTAAACCATCCCGAAGACGTACCCGAACTTTTACCAGTCGTCCCGCAATAATATCTGACGTTAAAATCTCAACTTCTGGGTCAGGAACAGGTTGCTCAGGAGGCAAAACGTAGGGAATGGGTTGGTTAATTGCTGGGGTTTCCGGTTTTGTCCCTTTCCCTGCTTTGCGTTTCGGAAAAAATGCTGATGGAGATTCTAAAGGTTCATCATCCACCACAATTTCTTCTAATTCTTCCGGGGGATGAATGACCTCTGGGGACATAGAAGGAGCGAGATTTTGACTGTCTTCCTCAGACCGTCTTACGACATTTGTTGCTGTATTAAAGGGAATTTCTGGCATCGGATTAACGTTAGCGCGTTTAATCCATTGTGACCATTCCTGATCCTGCGCTAAGGAATTTAAACGTGACCAAAACCGATTATTCAGATCCAACGCTTGAAACGCTTGTTGCACTTCGGGATCTTTTTTGGGTTTGGGGGTGACATC
>JACCEC011640555.1_pt1 | contig 11375 bp, 15 predicted proteins | sample 7450121 | NCBI WGS metagenome assembly JACCEC01 (sample SAMN15323455, study PRJNA562643) | freshwater metagenome | isolation source: river surface water | place: USA:Blue River Watershed | collected 2017-08-18 | reverse complement strand
GTGATTCTCGCCGGTTATTCGCTCGGTGGAGTCCTGGCTGCCAACATCGCCAGTTCAAACGAGTTCAATGTGACTGGTGTTGTGACCATAGGGTCACCGGTTGGTCACGTTGAGCTCCCGCCAGAGATCCCAGTCTTGTCTTTGCAACACCAGAACGACCCGATTCCCGCGATGACCGCGGCAACGAATCCCCTAACCGCAAAATGGGCAACAGCCACTCGAATGGTTGAGCTCGACATCGCCGAGCCGTCCCTAAACGCACACGAGTTTGACCACTACCAAAAGTCGTTAGCGCTCGCAGACAGCTCCGCCAATAAAGGGGTGAGCCGAATACGCGAAATGATCCTCAACCAACTGCGTGATTCGCAGTTGGTTTCAAGCCAAGGGTTTAGGTTCAGCCGTTAGCGCGAAATGCCGGTGAGGCGAGTTAGCCACTTGGCAAAGAACGCAAAGATACCGAGGATGATCGCGCCGAGCATTGCCCAGCCGAGCGACTCGATGCTCAAGCCTTCGCTGGTCAAACCAGTAATCGTGAACACGTCCTCGGCGAACAGGCTAGAGAGCCAAGCCACGAAAACCAGCAGGGCTCCGTTGATCACGAACGAAATCAAACCGAAGGTGAGCAGGTATATCGGGAAGGCAACGATCTTCACAACTGGCGCGACAATCGCGTTAACCAAGCCGAAGATCACGGCTACCAGAAGGAAAGAGCCGATCTTTGCCCACAGGTTGTCGCCGCCATAAGGCTGCAACTGAATTGCTGGCACGAGCAGGGTGACGATCCAGAGACCGATTGCATTGATGACCGTGGTCAGAAGAAAACGCTTCATATGAGCATTGTGCCACTAGACCAAGTAAATTGGAGTTCGTGACCGCGCAAGACACCAACAGTGTTCCTATGGTTCAGTTTCTGACACCTGAGGGCGACTTCGGTGTGCCCAAGGGCTTGGAGGCCTACGGCAAATACCTCGAAGCGCTCACCGAAGAAGACTTTCTAAAGTTCTACCGCGACATGGCTCGCATGCGTCGGTTCGATGTTGAGGCTAACGCCCTTCAGCGCCAGGGCCAGCTCGGCCTCTGGATTCCGGCCATCGGCCAGGAAGCTGCACAGATCGGCTCGGGCTACGGCGTCCGCGGGAACGACCACATCTTCCCTAGCTACCGTGAGCACGGTGTAGCCATCACCCACGGCATCGAGCTGATGTCGATCCTCAAGATGCTTCGCGGAGTCAACCACGGTGGTTGGAACCCCGAGGAAACCCGCTTCCACCTCTACGCAATTGTTCTCGGTACTCAGGTGCTGCACGCTACCGGTTACGCGATGGGTGTCGCTTTCGACGGCAAGGTCGGCACCGGCAACGTCGAGGAAGACCTCGCGGTCATCTCCTACTTTGGTGACGGCGCAACCGCCGAAGGCGAAGTGAGCGAGTCGTTCCTCTTCGCCGCAAACAACAACAGCCCAATCGTCTTCTTCTGCCAGAACAACCAGTGGGCAATTTCGAGCCCAACCGAGTCGCAGATTAAGGTGCCGCTCTACCGCCGCGGTGCCGGATTCGGCGTCCCCGGTATTCGCATTGACGGCAACGACGTTTTGGCCAGCTACGCGGTGACCGCAAAACACATGGACGACGCCCGCGAAGGCAGCGGCCCGTTCATGATCGAAGCACTCACCTACCGAATCGGCGCTCACACATCTAGCGACGACCCAACCAAATACCGCGACCAGGCCCAGGTTGATTACTGGACCGCCCGCGACCCACTTACCCGTTTCGAGAAGTTTTTGCGCCGCCAGGGTGTCGGCGACGACTTCTTCGCCGAAGTTGAGGCGGCTGGCGAAGCCCTCGCCACCGAGATTCGCGAGGCAACTTTCGCCCTCAAAGAGCCTCCGTTCGAAAACATGTTCCAGCACGTTTACTCAGAACCTCACCCGCGAATCGACGAGCAGGTCGAGTGGCTCAAGCGCTACGAAGCCTCGTTTGAGGAGGGCAACTAATGTCCAACTTCGTCGAACTCTCTATCGCTAAAGCCATCACCGCCGGCCTCCGCAAGGCCATGACCGACAACGAAAAAGTGCTGGTCTTCGGCGAAGACGTCGCCCAGCTCGGCGGCGTGTTCCGCGTAACCGAGGGTCTGCATGCTGAGTTCGGTGACAAGCGCGTCTTCAACTCCCCGATCGCCGAGGCCGGAATCGTCGGCACGGCAATCGGCCTCGCGATGCGCGGCTACCGCCCGGTCGCGGAGATCCAGTTCGACGGTTTCATCTTCCCCGCCTTCAACCAGATCGTCACCCAGCTGGCCAAGTTGCAGAACCGCTCCGAGGGCTTCATGAACATGCCTGTTGTTGTGCGCGTTCCTTACGGTGGTGGCATCGGCGCTGTCGAGCACCACTCCGAAAGCCCAGAAGCCTACTTCGCTCGCACCGCAGGTTTGCGCGTCATCAGCCCGAGCAACCCGAACGACGCCTACTGGATGATCCAGGAGGCAATTGCCTCGACCGACCCGGTCCTCTTCTTCGAACCGAAGCGTCGCTACTGGCAGAAGGGCCCAGTCAACCTAGACGCCCCACCACAGCCGACCTACCAGGCCAGAGTTCTGCGTGAAGGCACCTCGGTGACGCTCGCCACCTACGGCCCGATGACCGCCACCGCACTTCAAGCAGCAGACATCGCCGCCGAAGAGGGAATCAGCATCGAGGTCATCGACCTTCGCAGCCTCAGCCCAATCGACTTCGACACCATCATCAACTCGGTTAAGAAAACCGGACGCCTCGTGGTTGCCCACGAAGACAGCGTCAACATCAGCCTCTCCAGCGAAATCGCAGCTCGCGTAACCGAGGAGGCCTTCTACCACCTCGAATCACCAGTACTTCGCGTCGGTGGCTTCGACGTCCCTTACCCTGCCGCAAAGCTCGAAGAACTGTTCCTGCCGGACGCCGATCGAATTCTCGAAGCGGTTGACCGAGCATTGGCCTACTAGGAGTTTCGATGTCAACTATTGCTAGCTTCCCCCTCCCCGACGTAGGCGAAGGCCTTACCGAGGCCGAGATCGTCTCTTGGAAGGTCAAGCCGGGCGACACCGTCAAGGTCAACCAGATCATCGTCGAAATCGAAACCGCGAAGTCGCTCGTCGAACTCCCTTGCCCCTTTGCCGGCACCGTTTCTGAACTCCTTTATAAAGAGGGAGACACCGTCGAAGTTGGCAAAGCCATCATCAGCGTCAGCGTTGACGACGGCGCAGTCACCAGTGCTGTCGCAGTGGCCGAAGTGGCAGCCAGCGCTCACCAGGCGGTAGCAGATGCAGCCGCGAGCGTCAGCGCCGAAGAGAAGCAGCCCAACCTAGTCGGCTACGGAGTCTCTCACTCGCTCGGTGGTTCGCGCCGCCGTCGCGGTGGAGCCGTAGCCCCTGCCACCACGGCAATCCCAGTCGTTGCCGAACCAGCAACCAGGGGAGCGATCGCTCCGGCAGCAGCCGAAGGCGTTATCGCCAAGCCACCAGTCCGCAAACTTGCTCGCGACCTCGGCGTTGACCTAACCCAGGTCACCGGAACCGGCCCTGCCGGCGAGATCACCCGCGAAGACGTCGTCGGTGGAGCGAGCCAGGCCAAAGTGTTCCGCAACCTCACCACTCCTGCCCCACCGAGCGAGCGCGAAGAGCGAATCCCGGTCAAGGGTGTTCGCAAGGCCATCGCCAACGCCATGGTTTCGAGCGCGTTCACCGCACCTCACGTCAGCATCTTCGTTGACGTTGACGCGACCCGCACCATGGAATACGTCAAGCGCCTCAAAGCATCAACCGATTTCGCTGGCGTCAAGGTCACCCCGCTTCTGATCATGGCCAAGGCGATGATCTGGGCGATTCGCCGCAACCCGATGGTCAACTCGACTTTCACCGCAGAGGAAATCATCGTTCACAACTTCGTGAACTTCGGAATCGCGGCAGCAACCCCTCGCGGACTCATCGTTCCTAACATCAAGGACGCCGACAAAATGTCGATGCTCGAACTCGCTCAGGCGATCGAACAGCTAGCGGCAACAGCTCGCGAAGGCAAGACAACTCCGGCCGAGATGAAAGACGGCACCATCACCATCACCAACATCGGTGTTTTCGGTGTTGACACAGGAACCCCGATCTTGAACCCCGGCGAAGTCGCAATCGTCGCCCTCGGATCGATTCGCCCCAAGCCCTGGGTCGTAAACAACGAAATTCAGGTTCGCCAGGTCACAACCATCGGCGCAACATTCGACCACCGAGTCGTGGACGGCGACGTAGCCTCGAGATTCGTGCAGGATGTTGCATCTGTTATCGAAGAACCTGCACTACTTTTGGACTAGATTTTCAAAAACAATAAACAAGGTCACTAGTTAGGGGAATCCGATGACCATTCCAACCGAAATTCCAAACCTCGTTCCGAAGGCACCAAAGCCTTCGATCACGGCGAACTGGGCGTTATTTGCCGGCTCGATTCTGTCAGCAATCATCGGTGTGCTTTCGCTCACTAATCCAACCCTTTGGGACTTGGGTGCGGTCTTGAGCTGGATGAGCGATTCAGGAAATCCCCTACCGGTTGCAACTGGTTTTGCCGCATTGAATGTTGTTGTTGTGCCACTCCTAGCCATCGCAGCTTCCATTTTGGGTTTTGTGACACGGGCGCCAAAGATCTTTGTTGCCTTGACTCTGGCCAACTTTTTGCTTCTGTATGTGCTTGACATGATTGCCGAACTCGCATGGATGTCGGTAGCGGAGCGGGAGGTCGGTTTCAACAACTGGATGGACATGCTGCTTCCGATTTTCATGCGTTTTAGCAGCTTTGCACTGGCAAAGTTCCTGTTCTTGTTCGTGACGGCACTAGCAGCCATCGCTCTTTTTCTAAAGCCACGCGCTCCTAAGCCTGCCTTCGGCCAGGTGCAGCCTCTTGGCGCACCAGTTGCTCCAGGTGTAGTCCCAGCTCCCGCTGCAGCACCGGCACCGAACTACGTTGCTCCAGCCCCGGGCGTGCCTGCCATGGGAGCCCCGAGCCAGCTGCCGATTTTCGCACTAGTCGCCGCCTTCATCGTGCCGCTAGCGGGCATCATCATGGGTCACATCTCGCTAAACCAGATGAACAAGGGTCAGATCAGCTCGCAAAACCGAACCATGGCAATTGCAGGTTTGGCGCTGGGTTACGTGTTCATGGCTTTGGGCTTCTTGGCAGGAATCATTCTCATCGTCGTGATCTTGTCGAACCCGTACCTGTTCAGCAGTTACTAAAACTTATTGACTTTCATTATCAATAAGCCTTAAGATAGGGCTATGTTCAAGCGCATAGCCCTATCACTAGCCCTCGTTCTCTCGCTCTCCAGCTGCTCGACTCCTCCTGAGCCCTGGACGGCTGGCACCGGCCCGATCAAGATTGTTGCCAGCACTAACGTTTGGGGTTCGGTCGCGAACCTCGTAGCTGGCGAGACCGCCACTGTCTCGGCGCTGATTTACAACAGCAATCAAGACCCGCACTCTTATGAAGCCTCGGCTCGCGACCAACTCCTCGTGCAAGAAGCCGACATCGTGATCATGAACGGCGGTGGCTACGACGACTTCATCGAGACTCTCGTGAAGGCCGATGACACCCCAGCGATTCTTGTCAACGCATACATGGCTGCTGGCGATGAAGAGCGTAACGAGCACATCTGGTACGACGTGGATCAGGTCGGCGACGTTGCCGCAGTTATCGGTGGTGCGATCGAGTCGGTTGACCCTTCGGTTGCCGAGGATGTCTGGGCTTCGGTCGATGAGTTCCGCGCACAACTGCAGACTCGCAAAGAGAAACTCGACATCATCAAGAACACCAACAGCTGCGGCAAGGTATTCGCTACCGAACCGTTAATCGACTACATCCTCGAAGACGCGGGTTGCGAAAACGTGACTCCGGTTGAGTACTCGGAGGCGATTGAGGAAGAGCGCGATGTTGCGCCTGCGGTTATGGAGGAGAGCAAGCAGATCCTCGCCGCGGGTGTTGAGTTCATGGCTATCAACCAGTCTGTTTCTTCCCGTCAAATTGAGGAATTACAAAAGTCGCAGCCGAACCTGGCTACATTCGGGTTCAGTGAGCTGTTAAATATGGACCCAGACACTGGCGAATACGAGGGTGGCTATTTCGATCTAATCGATGGCGCACTAATGGCACTTAGATTCGATCGTGGCTAAACCCGTTCTGAGCATCAAGGCCGCGTCCCTGAGTTTCGGTGAAAAGAAGCTTTGGGAGTCGCTGAACCTAGATGTCGCACCTGGCGAATTCATCGCGGTGCTCGGAACAAACGGCTCAGGCAAGACAACTCTGCTAAAGGCAATCCTGGGCCAGCAGGCAATCGACTCGGGCAGCATCGAACTAGCTGGCAAACCGATCAAGCGTGGCTCACGCGACATTGGCTACATTCCGCAGCATCGCTCGGTCGATTCGGCAACGCCGCTGCTTGCTCGGGACTTGCTGACTTTGGGTCTTAGTGGGCATAAGTACGGCGTCGGCTTCCGCGTGCGCAAAGACCGCGCCAAGGTCGAGCACATTCTCGGTTGCATCAACGGTCACGAGCTTGCCCGCAAACCGATCGGGGAGCTCTCCGGAGGCGAATTACAAAGATTCCGCGTCGGCCAAGCGGTCATCGATGAACCGGACCTAATTCTTGCCGACGAGCCACTAAGCGCACTCGACCCTGCCCAGCAGAAGATCATCGCCGAACTGCTCGACCAGGAGCGCAAGGAGCACAAAGCGGCTGTCCTGTTTGTGACGCACGACGTCAACCCGGTCCTGTCGATGGTTGACCGAGTGCTCTACCTGGCCAATGGTCGGTTTCGAATCGGCACACCCGAAGAGGTCATGCGCTCAGAGGTGTTGAGTGAGCTTTACGGAACCGAGATTGATGTGGTTCGAAACCAGGGACGCATCCTGGTTGTCGGAACCCAGACGCATCACCACCACCCAGAAGAGGAGTGGTCATGATTTTCGACTTCAGCAACTACGACCAACTCCTCCCGCTAGTCACCAACTCTCTGATTGCGGCAGCACTCCTCGGTCTTGTCGGCGGTCTAATCGGCATCTTCGTGATGACACGAGACATGTCGTTCGCCGTACACGGCATCAGCGAGCTTTCGTTCGCAGGAGCAGCGGTCGCTCTGCTGATTAGTGTCGACGTTGTGGTTGGTTCGGTTTTCGGTTCCCTAGTCGCAGCTCTCATCATGGGCGTCTTGGGTACCCGAGCGAAGGACCGCAACTCGATCATTGCCGTGCTCATGCCTTTCGGTCTCGGCATTGGAATCCTCGCGCTAGCGCTTTACCCCGGACGCGCCTCCAACAAATTCGGTTTGCTAACCGGCCAGATCATCGCTGTTGACACACCAGCGCTCGGCTGGCTGATTGGCATCTCGGTATTTGTGCTGATCGCGCTGCTATTGGTTTGGCGTCCGCTCACCTTCGCGTCGCTAGACCCGGAGGTCGCTGAGGCCAGAGGTGTTCGCACCGGCCCGCTTTCAGTTCTGTTTTTGGTTCTGTTGGCGCTCGCCGTCGCAGCCAGCGTCCAAGTTGTCGGTGCTCTACTCGTGCTCTCGCTCCTCGTGACTCCGGCTGCTGCCGCTCTGCGCGTTACCTCATCGCCCAAGCTAGCGCCCGTGCTTAGCGTTTCGTTTGCGCTAGTCGCCTCGGTTGGCGGAATCCTGCTTGCCCTCGGTGGCGGTTTGCCTATCAGCCCCTACATCACATCGATTTCGTTCCTGATTTACCTGGTCTGCCGGCTGATTGCCAAAGTTAGAAAGGTGAACGGATGACTCAGAAGCGAAACACGTGGCAGAAGGATGCCGTTCGGCACGCGCTAAGCGAAGCCATCGGATTCGTAAGTGCCCAGCAACTACACCTTGTGCTCAGAAACCACGGCTCAACCATCGGTCTGGCAACCGTTTATCGAGCGCTCGCCGACCTGGCCTCAACCGGAGAGGCTGACTCGTTGCAGTCGCAAGAGGGAGAGCTCCTCTACCGCGCCTGCACGACAGATCACCATCACCACCTGATCTGCAAGAACTGCGGAAAGACGGTCGAAATCGAAGCCAGCGAGGTCGAAGCTTGGGCCGAAAAGGTTTCGAAGCAGCACGGTTTTCGCGAACCAGCTCACATGGTCGAGATTTTTGGGCTCTGCGAGGACTGCTAAAGAAAATAGGACTTGCTTAAGGGTTGAATTCTCGCCTAAACTTGAGCAGTTGCCTTGTGCAACCAATGATTTCATCCAAGCCAAAAGCGAATCCCTCAATCGAGGCGCCTTGTGGCTTGCCTAAAGGAGAAGAAATGGCAGCCTACTGTCAGGTGACTCAGACTGGCCCTCAGTTCGGCCACAATGTTTCGCACGCTCAGAACAAGACCAAGCGTCGCTTTAACCCGAACATCCAGAAGAAGACCTACTTCGTGCCTTCGTTGAAGCGCAACGTAACCCTCAGCCTCTCGGCTCGTGGAATCAAGGTCATCGATGCTCGCGGTATCGAGGCAGTAGTTGCCGAGATCCAAGCTCGCGGCGAGAAGATCTAAGGAGGCCGCGCTAAATGGCTAAGAAAGACAAGGACATTCGTCCAATCATCAAGATGAAGTCGACCGCCGGCACCGGTTACACCTACGTAACCAAGAAGAACCGCCGCAACGACCCAGACCGTTTGGTTCTAAAGAAGTACGACCCAGTAGTGCGCCAGCACGTCGAATTCCGCGAGGAGCGTTAATCCATGGCTAAGAAGAGCAAGATCGCTAAGAACGAGCAGCGCAAGGTTATTGTCGAGCGCTACGCAGCAAAGCGCCTCGAACTGAAGAAGGCCCTCGTAGACCCAAACAGCACCGACGAGCAGCGCGAAGCCGCCCGCCTCGGACTACAGAAGCTTCCTCGTGACGCATCGCCAGTTCGCGTTCGCGGACGCGACGCCATCGACGGTCGTCCACGCGGTTACCTCGCCAAGTTCGGCGTATCACGTGTTCGCTTCCGTGACATGGCTCACAAGGGCGAGCTGCCAGGCATCACCAAGTCGTCCTGGTAATTAAACTTCCGAATTAGCCGTCACCGAAAGGTGGCGGCTTTTTCTTTGTCGGTGGGCTCACCTACATTCTTTAGATGCGCTTTTTGAATTGGCTCGGTATTGAGAATGTTGACTTTCGGTTGAACACCGAACGTCTCGGCTTCGCGATCTTCTGGACGATCTTCATGCTTGGCGCAAGCTTCCTACCGGCTTTCCAGATACCCAACTTCTTCAGGCTCTCGGAGTTCTCAACCGACTTCTCTAATGAACGGATCGCGCTCGTTCTATTCGAGGTCGGTGGGCTCTTGCTAAACCTCATCAACCTCAAGGGGTTGGCCCTGTGGCTGTTTGGTTTTTCAATATTCGAAATCTTCATGATGATGAACAACCACTTGTTCGTGTTGAACCTGATCAACGCCTACATCGAGAAGATACCTAGATTGCTGAGCGACGAACGCGTCACTCTGGGTTGGGGCTGGATCGTGATTATCCTCGCCCCGATGATCGTCGGCCTAGGCATCTTGCGCGAATATTGGCGGGGCAAACGCTAAAAACGCCGAAAAATAAAGGGCGCAACACGCCGAAACAAATAAACCCCTTATAAATACAGGGGTTTATCGTTAGAGGCGACACAACGTCAATACATTTACAAGTCCAGGAGGACCAAAATGGCTAACACTCTAAACAAGGGCGACCTAGTAGCTGCAATTGCTGCACACACTGGCGAGTCGCAGGCAGCCGTCAACCGCGTTGTTGACGCTCTGTTCGAGACCATCGCAAAGACCGTTGCAAAGGGCGACAAGGTCACCATCCCAGGTTGGATCTCTGTATCGAAGGGCCACCGTGCCGCTCGTCAGGGCCGCAACCCACAGACTGGTGCAACCATCCAGATCGCTGCTGCCAACACCGTAAAGGTATCGGCTGGCGCAAAGCTAAAGGCTGCCGTCAAGTAACTCTGACTCAAAGCTTGGAAGGCGTCGACTTCGGTCGGCGCCTTTCGCTTTGCCGATAGCCTTTAGCCATGACCGAACGAACTCGAAGCATCCTCTTTGTAAGCGGGCAATTCGCCCTGCTGGCAATCATCCTGTGTTGGCCGGAAGGCAAGGAAGGGGAGAACCTGTGTGAGGTTGCTCTCACACTGGTAGGCCTCACGCTTACGGCGGTTGGTGTCGCCGTCCTTCTGCTTTCTCTCGTGGGTTTGGGACGCTCACTCACTGCATCACCTATCCCGAAGGGTGACGCCAAGCTGGTCACCCGAGGGTTCTACAAATACATGCGACACCCGATCTACACGGGTCTGCTCACCTTTGCGCTGGGCGTGGGTTTGGACGCTGGTATCCCGCAACTAATCTTCGTTGCGGCTCTATTTGTGCTCATTAACCGCAAGGCGCGCTGGGAGGAAGAACTCCTCATGCAGCGTTATCCCGAATACGCCGAGTACATGTCAAAGACCCCTAGGTTTCTGCCTAGGCTTAAAGGGTGACCCAATCTAGAAAATACTTCGCCGGCCTTGCCGCCCTAATCGGCTCGGCACTTGCGATCTGGTTGGGCATGACCTTCACCGGCGCTGGTGAAGCTGCCGAAATCGCAGACCCCGGTGCCTTCGTTCGCTGGGCTGCTCCACTTGCCAAAGGGGCAACCAATATTGCTCTTGCCGCGACCGTCGGCACTCTTGTACTAGCAGCGTGGGCGCTTCCCGATGGTTCTAAGCGTCTTGCACGCGCACTCAATTTCTCGGCTGTGGCCGGCATGCTTTGGGTGCTGTTCGGCTCAGCCGATATCGTTCTTCGTTTCGCTTCGATCAGCGATTTGCCACTCTCTGCTTCGCCAAAATTTTCAGCCGGGCTCTGGCAGTTCATTTCTGAGGTACCGCTCGGTCAGGCACTCGTCATCTCGCTGGCCATGGCGCTCGTCGCCGCGACTGGAGCGATGCTCCTGCGCTCGCTTCGGTCAACCCTGTTCGTCGCTGCGGTGGCTCTTGGCGCGATTGTGCCTATCGCACTCACCGGTCATGCTTCGGGCACAGCAAACCACGCGGCGGCTGTGAACAGCATCGGAATGCACTTGGTAGCCATCTCGGTTTGGCTCGGCGGACTCATCGCGGTCGTCGCTCTGCGAACCAAAGAGGCCGAGAAAGACTACGAACTGGTTTCGCGCTACTCGACTCTGGCACTGATTGCTTTTGCCGTCACCGCTGTTTCGGGTGTTGCCTCGGCCTGGGTCCGTTTGGTTTCGTTCGAGAACCTCTTCACCAATTACGGTTTGATGGTGCTGGGTAAGGTCTCTGTGTTGGTCATCCTCGCGGGCTTCGGTTTCATCTATCGACGCGGTGTGATCGCCAAGATCAAGACCGGTGGCAAGGC
>JACCEC010399271.1_pt1 | contig 11375 bp, 9 predicted proteins | sample 7450121 | NCBI WGS metagenome assembly JACCEC01 (sample SAMN15323455, study PRJNA562643) | freshwater metagenome | isolation source: river surface water | place: USA:Blue River Watershed | collected 2017-08-18 | reverse complement strand
CCCAGACGTCGCGGGACCGCCCCGCCGGCCCGTCCTCGACCGCGGGCAGGCGTGGCCGCGCGCTCATCGCGCGCTCAAGCGTGCCGCGCGCTCAGCCGCGCGATCACCGCCGGCAGCAGCGCATGCTCCGCCGCGTGCACCTTCCGCGCGAGCGTCTCCAGCGTATCCGTTTCCTCGATGCGCACCGCCGCCTGATCCAGAATCGGCCCCCCGTCCACCTCGAGCGTCACGTGGTGCACCGTGCAGCCCGTGATCTTCACGCCACGGCGAAACGCCTGCCCGATCCCGTCGAGCCCCGGGAAACTCGGCAGCAGGCTCGGGTGCAGGTTGATGATCTTGCCCTCGAACTTCGAAATGAACGGCAGCTTCAGCACGCGCATGAACCCCGCCAGCACGATCAGGTCGGCCTGACACGCGAGGATCGCCGCGATGTAGTGCTGCTCCGCCGCGCCATCGAGCTTCGTCTTGAACGGCGCCGCATCGAGAAACGCCGCCGGCACGCCGAAACGCGGCCCCAGCGCCAGGATCCCGGCGTCGGGTTGGTCCGAGAATATCTGCACGACCTGCGCCCGGCCGAGGCAGCCATCCGCCTGGGCCTGCAGGATCGCCTCGGCGTTGGAGCCGCGGCCGGAACCGAGAATGACAACACGCATGGGTTTCAGATTTCCCCCGCCGCCCGGATCCGCGCGATCAGCTGCGTCGTCGAGAACCCCGGCAGGAAGGGCATGAATTCGATCCGCGCCCCGACTTCCTGCAACGCCGCGCGTTCCTCCGGATTCAGTTTCTCGAGCGTGTAATCCCCCGCCTTCGTGTAGACGTCCGGCCGCAGCGCGCGGATCTCCGCCGTCAGCCGCGGCTCGCGGAAAATCACCACCGCATCCACGCACGCGAGCGCCGCGAGCGCATACGCCCGCTGCCCCTCGTCCTGCACCGGCCGCATCGGCCCTTTCAACGCCCGCACGCTCGCGTCCGCATTCAGCGCGATCACCAGCACGTCGCCGAGGGCCCGCGCCTTCTGCAGGTAATAGAGATGCCCGGTGTGCAGCAGGTCGAACACCCCGTTCGTCAGCACCACGCGGCGACCTTCCTCGAGCCAGCGCGCACGCCGCGCCACCGCGGCGCCCAGCGGGAGGAGTTTTGGGTTGTCGAGTGTCACGCGTTGGCAAGCCTCGACCCTCGCCTGCCGGTTGTAAACCCCGCTTCTTTCCCTCGCCGCGTCATGAATCTCCGCCCCGCCCTTTTCCTGCTCGCGCTCACGGCCCTCGCCTCCGCCGCCTTCGCCTCCCGGGAGAAGCCCGTTATCGGCCTCTCGCTCGACACCCTCAAGGAGGAGCGCTGGCAGCGCGACCGCGACACCTTCATCGCCGAGGCCCAGCGCCTCGGCGCCACCGTGATCGTGCAGTCCGCCAACAGCGACGACACCCGCCAGGTCCGCGACGTCGAGTCGCTCATCAGCCGCAAGGTCGATGTGCTCGTGATCGTCCCGCACAACGGCTCCGCCATGACCCGCGCCGTCAAATCCGCCAACGACGCCAAAATCCCCGTCATCGCCTACGACCGGCTCATCCTCAACGCCCAGATCGATTACTACCTCACCTTCGACAACGTGAAGGTCGGCGAGGCCCAGGCCGGCTACATCGTGCCGCGCCTGCCCAAGGATCGACCCGCCCGCATCGTGCGCATCTACGGCGCCCCCACCGACAACAACGCCAAGCTCTTCAAGCAGGGTCAGGACAACATCCTCGGGCCGCTCATCAAAGCCGGCAAAATCCAGGTCGTGCACGAGGACTGGGCCCTCGATTGGAAACCGGAGAACGCGAAAAAGATCATGAACGCCGCCGTCACCAAGGCCGGCCGCAACCTCGACGCCGTCATCGTCTCCAACGACGGCACCGCCGGCGGCGCCATCCAGGCCCTCCAGGAGGACGGCCTCGCCGGCAAGGTCCTCGTCACCGGCCAGGACGCCGATCTCGCCGCCTGCCAGCGCATCCTCCGCGGCACCCAGGCGATGACCGTCTACAAGCCGCTCACCAAACTCTCCCACCTCGCCGCCCGCATCGCCGTCGAAGTCGCCAAAGGCGGCAAACCCGCCGCGACCTCCACGCTGCACAACGGCGCGAAGGATGTGCCGTCGATCTTCGAGGCCGTGATCCCCGTCGACAAAGACAACCTCCTGTCGACCGTCGTCGCCGACGGCTTCCACAAGGCCGCGGACCTGAAGTAAACGCGCCTCCCGCGCGGCCCGTTCATGGCGACGCTGCTCGAGGCCCATCGCCTCACCAAGCGCTTCCCGGGCGTCGTCGCCCTCCGCGACGTGAGCTTCTCGCTCCGCGCCGGGGAGATCCACGCGCTCTGCGGCGAAAACGGCGCCGGCAAGTCCACGCTCATCAAGCTGCTTTCCGGCATCCACCCGCACGGCAGCTACGAGGGCGAGCTGCACGTCGACGGCCGGCCGGTCGCCTTCCGCTCGATCCGCGATGCCGAGGCCGCCGGCATCGCCGTGATCACGCAGGAACTCGCCCTCGTCGACGAACTCAGCGTGGCCGAAAATATCTTTCTCGGCCGCGAACCACGCCGCGGCTGGCGCATCGACTGGCTCGAAATGCATCGCCGCGCCGCCGCCCTGCTCGCCGAGTTCAACCTCCACGTCGCGCCGGAGACACCCGTGCGCCAGCTCGGCATCGGGCAGAAGCAGCTGATCGAAATCGCTCGCGCGATGGACAAGAATTCCCGCGTGCTCGTGCTCGACGAACCCTCCGCCGCGCTCACCTCGCAGGAGGTCGCCGTGCTGCTCGACCACCTGCGCCAGCTCCGCGCCCGCGGCACGGCGTGCATCTACATCTCGCACAAGCTCGACGAGGTCTTCGCCCTTGCCGATCGCATCACGGTCCTGCGCGACGGCAGCAGCGTGACCACGCTCGAGCGCAGCGCCGCGACGCCGCCCCTCGTCATCCGGCACATGGTCGGGCGTGAGATCACGGACCTGTTTCCCCGGCGCGCGACCGCCCCGTCCGCCCCCGAGGCTCCGCCGCTGCTCGCCGTCCGCGACTTGTCCGTCGCCCCGCGCGCGGGCGCACCGGCATGGCTGCGCGACATTTCCTTCTCGGTCCGCGCCGGCGAGGTGCTCGGCATCGGCGGCCTCATGGGCGCCGGTCGCACCGAATTGCTCCTGCACGTCTTCGGCGCATGGGGCCACCGCGTCGCCGGCGAAGTCCACCTCTGCGGCCAACCGCACGCCGCGCCGTCGCCGCGGACCTCCATCGCGCGCGGCCTCGTCCTCGCCAGCGAGGATCGCCGCCGGCACGGGCTCGTCCTCGACCACGATATCGGCTTCAACCTCTCGCTCTCCGACCTCGCCCGCCTGACGCACCACGGCCGCATCGACCAGCCGCGCGAGTATGTGCGGAACCAGACGTTGTTCGACGCGCTCCGCATCAAAGCCCCCGGCCAGCATGCCCGCACCGGCGGCCTCTCCGGCGGCAACCAGCAGAAGGTCGTCCTCGGCAAAGCCCTCATGACCGAGCCGCGCGTCATTCTCCTCGACGAACCCACGCGCGGCATCGACGTCGGCGCCAAACTCGAGGTCTACGAACTGGTCAACCGGCTCACCGCCGAGGGCAAAGCCGTCGTCCTCGTCTCGAGCGAGCTCCCCGAGCTCATTGGCATGAGCGACCGCATCCTGATGCTCGCCGCGGGGCGCGTGGGCGGCGAATTCGCCCGCGCCGCGGTCACGCCCGAGAAACTGCTCGCCGCGGCGATGGGCCGCGCCGCCGCCTGATCCCGCCATGAAAACGCGCGCCCAGCTCCTGCAGAATCTTGCCCTGCCGCTCGCGCTGCTCGCGATCTGCGCGTTCTTCGCCCTCCGCGAGCCCGCGTTCCTCGGCCCGCGCAATCTCACGCAGCTCATCGTCGAGTTCTCGATCACCGGCACGCTCGCGCTCGGGATGTTCATGATCCTCCTCACCGGCCAGATCGACCTTTCGGTCGGCAGCGGCGTGGGCCTCGTCGGCGGCATCGCCGCCGTGCTCGTGTTCAAACACAACTGGCCCGCCGCCGGCGCGCTCGCCGCCGGATTCGCCGCCGCCCTCGTGCTCTGGTCGCTCATGGGCACACTCATTGTCCGGCAGCGCATCCCGTCGTTCATCATCACCCTCGGCGGACTGCTGATCTTCAAGGGCCTCTTCTGGCTCGTGATCGGGAACTCCACCGTGCCCGTGTCGCGCGGCGACGCCGACAACCTCTACTCGCTGCTCACGACGTATTACCTGCCGCCGTTGGTCGGTCTGGGCGTCGCCGCCGCCGTGCTGGCCCTACTCGGCGTCCTCGCGTGGCAGGCCCGCACCGCCCGCCGCGCCCACGGCCTGCCGGTCGCGTCGAACGCGCGCACGCTGCTCACGTGGTCCGCCGCCGCCGCGGGCGTGCTCGGCGTGGTGCTCGTGTGCAACGCGTTTCGCGGACTGCCCCTGACGTTTCTCGTGCTCTGCGGCACCGCCGGCGCGGTGTGGTTCCTCACGCGCCAGACACCGTTCGGCCGCTACCTCTACGCGATCGGCGGCAACGAGGAGGCCGCACACCTCTCCGGCATCCCGGTCAACCGCGTGCTCGTCGGCGCTTACGTGCTCATGGGCGTCGCCGTCGCTCTCACCGGTTTCATGACGACCGCCTACTCCGGCGCGTCGACGACCACCGTCGGCGACCTCATGGAACTCGACGCGATCGCGGCCTGCGTGATCGGCGGCACCGCGCTCCGCGGCGGCCGCGGCTCGGTCGGCGGCGTGATCTTCGGCGCGCTGGTGATGACCGCGCTGCTCAACGGCATGACACTCCTCGCCGTCTCGCCCGAGGCGAAGTTCATCGCCCGCGGCGTCGTCCTCACGCTCGCCGTCTGGATGGATGTGAAGCTCCGCCGCTGATCCGCGGCGGGCGCGTCAAGCTCACTGCCGTTTCCCGACCACCACCGGCGCGGCGGCTCCCGTGTTGGGCACCGTCTTCACGGAAACCTGACCGCCGTCGGCCGCAAAGTTCAGCTCGAGCCGCAGGGTGTTGGGCGTCCGGAAAAACACCGCTTCGAGCGTAAACGTATCCGCGCTCGTCCACGCGCCGCTCAGCGCGACCGCCGCCTCGGGATCTCCGCGCTCCACGCGGGTCCAGCCATCCGAGGACACCACCGCGCGCACGTCGGCGCCATCGACGCGCCAATGCACTTCCGTCGCCCGCCCGCGAGCCACCACCGGCGAGAGCGACATCATCTCGTGCTTCGGTGAGTTGGTCGGAAACACGAATCGCGCCCCCGCGACCTTCGCCGCGAGCTCCGGCATCGCGTCGAGCGCCTTCGGCCGCGGGAGCGACAGGCCGGCGAGCCGGCGCTGCAGCTTGTCCTGCGCCTCGGCGTCGGCCTTCAACGGCTGCCCCGCCGCCTGCGCCGCCTGGAGCGCCGGCAGCAGTTTCGCCCAGACGACGTTGAGCACATTCTGGAGATTGCCCGTGCCCGCGGTGATCGCGACGACCGCATCGAGCTCCGGCATGATGATGCAGAACTGCCCGCGCGCGCCGTCGCCCCGCACGATGCCGTGGCGGCAGCGCCAGAATTGGAACCCATAGCCCTGCTCCCAGTCGCTCTCGGGATTGCTGCCGTTGGACATCCAGCGCGCGGTCGCCTGCTCGACCCACGCCTCGGGGAGCACCTGACGGCCCTGCCACTTGCCGCGCTGCAGATAGAGCAGGCCGAACTTCGCGATGTCCTCGGTGCGCACGCTCAGCCCGAAGCCGCCCAGGGACACACCCTGTTTGCTCGCTTCCCACGTCGGCCGCTCGATCCCGAGCGGTTCGAACAAACGCGGCTGCAGGTAATCGAGCACGCTCTGGCCCGTGACCTTCTGCACGATGGCGGAGAGCATGTAGGACGCCGGCGAGTTGTAGACGAAGAAGGTGCCCGGCTTGTGCGCGACCGGCAGCTCGAGGAACTTCTTCACGACATTCTCGTCGCCGCGATACGGGAAGTTCTGGATGTCCTCGTTGTGCTGCCCGGTCGACATCGTCAGCAGATCGCGCACGCGCATCGCCTTGAGATTCGCGCTCGGTTTGGCCGGCGCGAGGTCCGGGAAGAAGGACAGCACGGTATCGTGGATCGTCAGCTTGCCCTCGGACACCGCGAAACCCACCGCCGTCGAAGTGAAGCTCTTGCTCAACGAAAACATCTGGTGCCGCTCGCTCGCAGCATACGGTGCCCACCAGCCTTCGGCGACCACCTGGCCGCGCCGCACGATCATCACGCTGTGCAGCGCCTGGATCGACTTCTCCGCTTCCGCGAGAAAGCCATGGATCGCCTCGGACGCGATGCCCTGCGCCTCGGGCGTGCTCCGCGGCAGCGACGCGGCCTGCAGCCCGCAGGCGGCAAACACGATGAAAAGCACGACGGCGCGGAGCGAACTCATGGATGTCGCTACGCGCCCCGGCCCGGAGCGTCAACCTGCCCGGCGCCCGCGCCTCAGAAGAATTTCTTCGCTTTCTCGAAAAACGATTTCGAGGTCGGCTCCGAGGCATCGCCGCTCACGCGCGCAAATTCCTCGAGGATGCGCCGCTGCTCGCCCGAGAGCGAGGTCGGCACCTCGACGTGCACCCGCACCAGCTGGTCGCCCGGCGCACTGCCGCGCAGGCTCGGCATGCCTTTGCCGCGCAGGCGGAAAGTCGTGCCGCTCTGCGTCGCCGCGGGAATCTTCAGCGAGGCTTTCCCGGACAGCGTCGGCACCTCGATCGTGCCGCCGAGCGTCGCGAGCGTGAACTTGATCGGAATCTCGCAGAACAGATCCTCGCCCTGCCGCTCGAACAATTCGTGCTCCTTGACGGAGAGCACGATGTAGAGATCGCCCGGCTGGCCGCCCGCGAGCCCCGCTTCGCCGTTGCCCGAAGAGCGCAGCCGCGAGCCCGTGTCGACGCCCGGAGGGATGCGGACGTTGAGCTTGGTTGTCTTCGGCACGCGGCCTTCGCCGCGGCACGCCGAGCAGGGCTTCTCGACCTTGGTGCCCGCACCGCCGCACGTCGGGCAGGTCTGCGTGAAGGTAATGATGCCACCCGAGCGCCGGATCTGCCCCGCGCCGCGGCACGTCGGACACGTGACTTTCTTCGAGCCCGGCTCCGCGCCGCCGCCGTCGCAGCGTTCGCAGGTGACGTTCTTCCGGAACGAAATCTCTTTCTCCACGCCGCGCGCCGCCTCTTCGAGCGTGATCTCCAGATCGTAGCGCAGGTCGGCGCCGTCCCGGCTGCCGTTTCCGCCGCCACCGCCGCCGCCGAACATCTCCTCGAAAATCCCGCCGCCGCCACCACCGCCGCCGCCCTGCTGGCCGAAGACTTCGCGGAAGATGTCGAACGGATCGTGGAATCCGCCGCCACCGCCGCCGCCCATGCCGCCGGGCCCGCGCGGCACGCCGGCGCCGGCACCCTCGAAGGCCGCCGCACCGTAGCGATCGTATGCCGCACGCTTGTCCGGGTCGCTGAGGACCTCGTAGGCGTGCGACACCTTCTTGAACATCTCTTCGGCCTCCTTGTTACCCGGATTTTTGTCCGGGTGATATTGCACGGCCTTCTTGCGGTAGGCCTTCTTCATCTCGTCGGCCGAGGCGCCTTTCTGCACACCGAGAAGTTCGTAGTAATCGACCTGTGCCATGGGAGTGGTTGGAGCGGAAAGAGGCGCCGGACCTTTTGCCGGCGCGAACTAAATCGTCAGGCCTTCTTCTCCGGGCCGCTCGAGACGACCACCGAAGCCGGGCGCAGCAGGCGTCCGTTGAGCGAGTAGCCGGTGCGCACCACCGTCAGCACATGCTCCTCCTTCACGTCGGCACTGGGCAGGTGCGAGATCGCCTCGTGCTGGTGCGGATCGAACGGCAGCCCGACGGGCGAAATTTCCTTCAGCCCGTGGTTCGAGAGGGCCGACTTCAGCTGGGTCAGGACCATGTCGACGCCACCGACTAGGGACTTGATATCCGCGTTGGGCTGCTTCGCCGCCTGAATGGCGAGGCCGAGATTATCGAGCACCGGGAAGATATCCTCCAGCACGCGGCCCGTCACGGTCGTGCGCAGGTCGTCCTTCTCGCGCACCGCGCGCCGTCGGAAGTTTTCCAGATCGGCCACCGCGCGCACAAACTTGTCGTAGTTGCCCGCCGCCTCGGCCTTCGCTGCCGCCAGTTCGGCTGCCGTATCGGGCTGGCCGGCAGCCGCGCCTGCCGGGGCCGCGGTGGACGTGCCAGCCGCCGTCGTGGCGGAGGCGGAACCGTCCGTGGAAGTCGCAGCAGAAGTTTTCTCAGGGTCAGCCATGGTCGAAAAAGGGCGCGAAACAAACTACGGATCGCCGCAATCTTCAAGTGCCGCGTTTGCCCACGCGCGGCGCCGCGGCGGAACGCGGGCGCGCGCTCCGACCGGGAAATCTCCGGCTCAACCGACGAAATTCTCCGTCACCAGCAGGATCGTGGTCGTCTCCGCCGCAAACGTGAACGCCCCCGCATACGGCACCACGGCGTTGTCGCCGCGGTTCAGCCGGATGCCGACCGGTCCGCGCGTGCCGTCGGACTCGTTCGTTACGCGCACACCTCCGCTCACGACACTCACGATCCGGGGCTGCTCGTGCGCGCGCAGGTGCGTGCGCTCGCCCGGCCCGAGCACCACCCGCCGGATCAGAAACTCGCGGCAGTCGGCGATCACCCCCGACGTCGGGGCCGCGCGCAGCGGCGCCGGCTCGAAATCCGTCCAGTCGATGGAACGCAGCGACTGTGCCACGTGCAGGGTGCGCGGCTTGCCGTCGAGCCCGACGCGCCCCCAATCATACACGCGATAGGTGGTATCCGAGTTCTGCTGGATCTCGAGGATGAGATTTCCGGCGTCGATCGCATGCACCTGCCCGCTGTGCACGAGGATCGAATCGCCCGCCGCCACGCGGAAATGATGCACGCACTCCTCGAGTGTCTGCTGCGCAATCGCCCGCTCGAACTGCTCGCGTGTCACCCCGCGCCGGAGGCCCACGATCAGCTCCGCGTCCGGCGCCGTGGCGGCGATATACCAGTTCTCGGTTTTCGGCTCCCCCTTCAGTTCCCCCGCCACCGCGGCCGGCGGATGCACCTGCAGACTCAGCCGTTCCCGGCAATCCAGCCACTTCACGAGAATCGGAAAGGGCCGGCCCGCCTGCCATTTCGGCCCCATGACCTCCGCGCCGTGCCGCTCGATCACCTGCCGGAAACTCAGGCCGTGCGCAGTGCCGCCCTCCACGACCGACTGCGCTTCGGGCCGGTCAACGACCTCCCAACTTTCGCCGATCGGAGCCTCCGGCGGCAGGCTGCGATGCAGCGTGGTTTCGAGCGCGCGACCTCCCCAAACCCGCTCCTGATACAGTGGCCGAAATCGCAGCAGCGCGCGCATTTAAGTGAGTAGAATTTTGTGAAAAATGGGCGGGGGTGTTTACATTTGACCACCCGTCTCCTTAGCGTGGAATCCGCAGAAATTACGCACGCGGACCTACGACAAATGCCCAAGTCCCAGACTTCAAACCCAAACGACGGTCCGTCCTACAACGCACCTCGTTATCGGCCAAACTGGGTGGTGGCGCTTCTCTGTTTCGGTGTGGGCGCATTCCTGCTGGTCGCCCTCCTGACCTACGATCCGGCGCAGAGCAGCTTCCATACGACCGCGCCGACGTTGAAGAACCCGGCGGGCAAGGCCGGCGCCAACGCCATCTGGGCGATGCTCTATTCGATCGGCATCAGCACGTGGCTCGTGCCGCTGTTTCTCTTCTGGATGCTGGTCGTCTCCGTCCGGAACTCGAAGCACCTCACCGGCACCCGTGCCGTCGCCATGCTGGTCGCCTGCATCTCGCTCGCGGGGCTGCTGGCGATGTTCAAGGACGGCAAATGGGGCAGCGACTATTTCCCCCACGGCTACGGCGGCTGGATCGGCGTCACCATGTATCACCGGCTGCTCGCTGATGCCGTCGGACCGTTCGGCTCGGGCCTCATCTTCGGCATCCTCTACACCGGCGCGCTGCTGATGATCTTCATGCGCGATATCGGCGCGGAATTCGAAAAGATCTTCACCAACTTCTCCGGCTGGCGCGCCGAACGCGCCAAGCTGAAAGCCGAGGCAGCCGAGGCCCGCCGCCGCGAAAAGGAGGCGAAGGCGAAACAGAAAACCGCCGCCGCCTCGATCGCCGCCGCTCCCGCCCCTGCCGCCGCCAAGGCCGCGGTCCCGGTCGGCCCGACGGGCAAAAAGACCTTCATCCCCAACTCCGCGGACGATCCGCTCGCCAAGGGCCTCTCGTCCCGCGCCGCCGAAGCGCCGCCACCTCCCGCGCCCGCTCCGCTGCCTTCGCTCAAGGTCGCCACCCCATCCGAGCCCAAGCCGGAACCGGCCGCAGCCGTGCTCGCCCCGCCGCCCAAGCCACCCGCCAAGCCTGCCGTCACCGAGCCCGCCACGGACACCAAGGCCCTCGCCGTCGCCACCGGGAAGGTCGAGCTCAACATCGTCAAACCCGAGGAGCCCAAAAAGGCCGCCAAGATCTCCCTGCCGCAGAGCGACGACCAAACTTACCAGTTCCCCGCGCTCACGTTGCTCAAGGAACAGGCCAAGCCCGCCGCCAGCAACAGCGAGGAGGAACACCGGCAGAACGCCGAGAACCTCCTCCGCATCCTCGGCGAGTTCGGCGTCGAGGTCACCCTCGGCGAGATCTACGTCGGCCCCGTCATCACGCGTTACGAGGTGGTTCCCGCCCCGGGCGTCCGCGTCGAGAAGATCGCCGGCCTCGACAAGAACATCGCCCTCGGCATGCGCGCGCAGTCCGTCCGCATCCTCGCGCCGATTCCCGGCAAGGCCGCCGTCGGCGTCGAGGTGCCCAACCAGCACCCGACGCCCGTCGGCATGCGCGAGATCCTCGAGAGCGAGGACTGGCAGCAGGTAAAAGCCGAGATCCCGATCGCGCTCGGCAAGGATGTCTCCGGCAAGCCGCTCGTCTCCGACCTATCGAAGATGCCGCACCTGCTCATCGCCGGCGCCACCGGCTCGGGCAAATCCGTCTGCATCAACTCCATCGTCGCCTCGATCCTCTACTCCAAGAGCCCGAAGGATCTGCGCCTTATCATGGTGGACCCGAAGGTCGTCGAATTGAAGATCTTCAATTCGCTGCCGCACATGCTGATTCCGGTCGTGACGGAGCCCAAAAAGGTGCCCGCCGCGCTCAAGTGGCTGCTCGGCGAGATGGAGCAGCGCTACCAGATTTTCGCCAAAGCCAACGTCCGCAACATCGTCGGCTTCAACGGCCGCAAAAAGGCCGGCAAAGCCGACACCCCGCCTCCCGCCGAGGCCCAGGCCTCGCTCGAGGGCGTCGATCCGCTCGCGGT
>JACCEC010383975.1_pt1 | contig 11377 bp, 23 predicted proteins | sample 7450121 | NCBI WGS metagenome assembly JACCEC01 (sample SAMN15323455, study PRJNA562643) | freshwater metagenome | isolation source: river surface water | place: USA:Blue River Watershed | collected 2017-08-18 | reverse complement strand
CCTTGATTTTGCTTGGATTGCTTGCCACCAGCAGAACCCTTCTTACCTTTGTTTGCAGACTTTGACACTGCACCGCCCCATATGATACAATGATATTTAGGAAAAACAGTTCCTATTTATACTGTGCCACCTAAGCAATTGGACCTATTGACAGCATTTCCTGACGATGCTATGATAAATAGGTAAACAAATGTTACGAAACACAAAGTTCTCTTAACATTGTCGAACACCCGTTAACCGAGACCTATGGGTGTATAAATTACGTCTCTCATATCCCGCCTGAGGGTGGCGGGAACATAGTAACTCCACCATTTCCCTGATGGTCTTACTAACTGTTAAAAAAATGACTGCTACAATTTCACGTCAACAATCACAATCGAATATTTGGGAACAGTTTTGCAACTGGGTAACATCAACTGATAATCGACTATATGTTGGTTGGTTCGGTGTATTGATGGTGCCTTGCCTACTTGCTGCAACTACTTGCTTCATCATCGCATTCATCGGTGCTCCCCCAGTGGACATTGATGGCATCCGTGAACCAGTTGCTGGTTCTCTTATGTACGGAAACAACATCATCTCTGGTGCTGTTATTCCTTCGTCCAACGCGATTGGACTGCACTTCTACCCCATCTGGGAAGCTGCCTCTCTTGATGAGTGGCTTTACAACGGTGGTCCTTTCCAACTCGTTGTTTTCCACTTCCTGATTGGTATCTACTGCTATATGGGTCGCGAATGGGAACTTTCTTACCGTCTAGGTATGCGTCCTTGGATCATGGTTGCCTACAGCGCACCTGTTGCTGCTGCCTCTGCTGTGTTCCTGGTTTATCCCTTCGGTCAAGGTTCTTTCTCTGATGCAATGCCTCTTGGCATCTCTGGTACTTTTAACTACATGCTTGTTTTCCAGGCAGAACATAACATTCTGATGCACCCCTTCCATATGCTTGGAGTTGCTGGTGTCTTTGGTGGTTCTCTGTTCAGTGCAATGCACGGTTCTCTGGTTACTTCTTCGCTGGTTCGTGAAACCACCGAGCAAGAGTCGCAGAATTATGGATACAAGTTCGGTCAAGAGGAAGAAACATATAACATAGTCGCTGCTCACGGGTATTTTGGTCGCCTTATTTTTCAATATGCGTCCTTTAATAACTCACGCAGTCTACACTTCTTCCTTGCTGCATGGCCTGTAGTTGGAATCTGGTTCGCTGCTCTTGGTGTTTCTACGATGGCATTCAATCTGAACGGACTGAATTTTAATCAGAGTATTCTTGATCATCAAGGACACGCAATTAATACCTGGGCTGATATTCTCAATCGTGCCAATCTCGGGTTTGAAGTGGTCCACGAGAGAAATGCACATAACTATCCTTTGGATCTTGCTACTGCTTCTATCACTGAAGTTGCTTTGACTGCTCCAAGTATTGGATAGCATTTGTAAAGTATTGGATATCTTCGTTTAGGTATCCAATACCCATATTACATCTACAACATAATAGACCTCTTACAGAACCATCTTCGTGTGAATGATCTACTTGGAAAACATTATATCTCCCACCAGGAGTTGATGTTTTGCAAATAGCACACTGGTGGTTCTGTTTTTTTGATAGGTTTTCGTATTCTGAAAGAGATATTCCATATTTGGTCTTTAGATGCTTTTCCCTTTTTAATGATACACTTTCTGGTCTAGCATCCCATTCATTTTTTCTTTTTCTATCACAAACTTTACATACCGTTCTGTGCGTTTTCTTTTCTTTACCATATCTTCTATCAATTACCTCATAAAATTCTGATAGAGGTTTTTGTAATCTACATTTATTGCAAAGTTTTTTCATAATAGTGGAAACTAACTATAAATATTTATAAGTTTCTACTATTATACCAATAAAATGCTCCTCATCCTAACACTCTTCATAACATTCGGTTTCTTCATGTTCTTTATGTCACTACTATGATTACAACTCAAACACCATACAAACTCACAGAAATCATTAGAGATACTTGGCCTGGACTTTACAGACCGCCAATAAAGACTTATAATCAATCAAAAGCACAAGAAAAGAATGTATGACTATTGGGTGGTGACAGACAAAACCACAGGTAGAGTAATCGCTCATTGCGGGGAAGAGAATGATGCATTGATGTTAGTTGGATTTGATAAAGATAAAAGAAATTATCGTAAACAAAAGTTTATTCTGGATCAGGTCATTACAGTAACATCAACAACAGATAAACAACTTCCTGGCCAATTGGGTTTACCTGCAGCAAAAGAAGAACTTCCTCCTATGGATCTTCAACAACAAGTATGGTTGCCTGAGGGACAGGGAATTCCAGTTAACGCTAAATAACTTTCAGTTTTATAACAATTATGAAATTTACAGTTTATTCAAAAGACGGTTGCCCATATTGCACAAAAGTTCAACAGGTGCTAGAGTTGGCAAAACTTCAACATGTAGTCTACAAATTGAATAATGACTTTACTCGTGAAGAATTCTATGCAGAGTTTGGAGAAGGATCTACCTTTCCTCAAGTAATTGTAAACGATCAGCATATTGGTGGTTGTTCAGATACTGTTCAATATCTACAGGAGCAAAAATTAGTTTAATGGATAATAATCTTTACGAAGTTTGTAACGACGTAGAAAAAGCAATTGATTATGCTTTCAATGGACAATTTGTTTTAAGTTTTTATGATTATCTAAAAGTTCGTGGAACAAAAAGAGTGGAGGTTGAACAGTTTATTGAAAGTTCTACTGCAAATGAAATTAACAGTCTTGTAATGGATTTAGATGATTATCTTGAAGGTGGATCAGATGAAATTCATAAACAACTTCGCGAAGGGTATGGACATATTCCAAAACCACAAGCGAGAAAAATAAGAAATTACCTATATGGTATTCTTGAGGATGCTTGGAGATACAATCATGACAAAAGACCAGGAAGGAGAAAAAAGCAAACTAAATAAAAATGAACTCCAAATCAATCGGGGTGTTGAACTATTATTACGCAATAGGAGAAGAAGATCAGAAAAACCAAAAACTTTTCAAGTGAAGTTTGGTAAAATGATCTCTCTTTTTCGTAGAGAGTTTCATTTCTTTATTGATTTTCACTTTGATATTAGGAAAAAATAAACTCTCTGGAGAAAAAAATGGAACTATCAATCATTTTGACTTTTTCAATTTTATTTTGCGTAACGTTCCTTTTCATTGGTCTTATTGGTGGGTGGATATTTAAACAATATCAAGTAGAAAGAATTTATGGAATTCAAAATATTCATCCTGAATTTCTTGATAGTAACGGAAATATAATTCCTGATGAAGTATTAGCTGTTCGTTTTGAAGAGGGATTTTTTGAGGATGAATACTATGATGAAGATTTTGATGAAGATTGATAAATAAAAAAATTCTGATATAATAAGTCTGACTTGCACTAAAAAAATTATGACTACAACAAAACTAAAATCTACGAATACAATCGAAGTTCTACCTTCAAATCCATTTATTTTTGAAGTTTTGAATTTGGTATCTAAACAGAAATCAAATGCAAAAAAAGTAGAAGTATTGAAAAAATATGAAGATCCTTCTATAAAAACTGTTTTGATTTGGAATTTTGACGAATCTATAATTTCCCTTCTTCCTACAGGGGAAGTTCCTTATGCCAGTACTGGAGAACAAACTTCCTATAGTGGAACTTTGAGTGGAAAGATTGAAGACGCAGTATCTAAAATGCAGGAATTAGATACTAATTCTTTAGGTTCAATGGACCAAGGAAAATCTTCAATCAGAAAAGAATATCACATGTTCTACAATTTTGTGAAAGGTGGTAACGATAACCTAAGTTCTCTTCGTAGAGAAACTATGTTTATTAATATTCTCCAAGGACTACATCCCCTTGAGGCAGAAATTCTTTGTCTTGTAAAAGATAAAAAACTTCAAACTAAATATAAAATAACTTTAGAGAATGTAAAAGAGGCATATCCCGATATTCAATGGGGTGGTCGTTCGTGAGTGCATTAATGGAAGGAAAACAAAAAATGGCAGAAAATAAAAGTAAAATTAATAAAGTTCTGCCTCATGAATATGGATGTGAAATTGTTTTAGAAAAAACAACAGTTGAAACTGCAAAAGATTCTTCATTTCCAAATGATGCATATTTAATTTGGTATATTGTTGATGACGAAGAACATGTTGATCTTACAAGAGGACCAAAAAGAGTAAATCTTTTTGATATGTATTATGATAAGTATGGTCCAGGAGCAGTCCAAAAAATTGATTTTGGATATGGACGAACTAATCCCAAATTATGGGGATATAAACAACCGGAGAAAAAGAAAAGAAAATGAGTGATGGTTTTAGTGAAGAAAAAATAGAAGTTCGAATTTACAAAGACGAAGTAAAAAAACTTCTTAAAAAATATAAAAAAATTAAAAAATATCAAAGATCTTCTATTTTTGAAGTGAAGACTATGGATGGAACAGAAACCTACATTAGTCAATTGATAAAAGAAATAGAGGAGAATCCATAGTCGATGGGAAAGCACTATCTACTTAACTTATATGGATGCTCGTTTGTCCTTTTGGACGACGAGCGTTGTCTTATAGACTTACTAGAAAACGCAGCAACAGCAAGCGGTGCTACTGTGGTTCAAACGATTTCAAAAAAGTTTGAACCTCAAGGAGTAACAGTTATTTGTCTACTATCAGAGAGTCATATTAGTATTCACACATGGCCGGAGGAAGGTAAAGCAGCGGTGGACGTTTATACTTGTGGTGACTGTAATCCTAAAATTGGTTGTGATATTATCATTCAACAACTTTATGCTCAAAACCACACACTAAGTTATATTGAGCGTTAACTAAATACACTATATCTGGAGAAGTATATGCTCTCTACTCAATACCGTCTTCGCCTTGAAGCAATCTGCGAGAGAATTGTAAGGGGTGAATCTGTAGAGTTAAGTGAAATGATCTGGGCAGAAAAACTTGCCAAGTCAAATCGTTCTGCAGCAACTATTTTGAGGCAAGCAAGACGACGTGCTGCTAATCCAAATATGCAAGAGGATAGTTTGGATGGATTTATGAATGCATTGGATTTGGGTGATCCTGATCCTTCTAATCATAGAACAGGATTTAATAGTGTTGATGATATTATAGATTTCTTTACTGGGGATAAACCAGACGATTGGAGACAAAGAGATTAAATTGTATCAAAAAATACAAAAAATATCTGATATATAAATCACGTTCATCCTATGGGACGGAAGTAGGGAAACCGAAGGAACGCACTTTACATGCAGTAAAGGAGCAAACCTAATGTCTAAAGTAGTATATCGCGGCGTTGAATACGATACGCAAAAGCGTTTAGAGTATCAACAGCAGATGATGCAGCAACCCCAACAATACAACGAAACCTATCGTGGTATTAAGTTTGTAAAGGAGGGGCACAAGTGAAAAAACTTAATGCACTTCAACTCATTAAAGAGCAGAAGCAAAAAGAAGAGAGGCGTCGTAAGGCATCTCTTGCTACTCTGGTAGCAGCAAAATAATTTAGAGGAGTGCTTGACACTCCTCTTTTTTTTGTCTATAATACCTTTGTCGAGGTTGATAAACATGGATAGAGAAAAGCTTAAGCTGATTGTCAGAAACCTTGAGTCTCTGGTAGAATGTTTAAAGGCAGAGATTGAACCTGAGACTGAAACTGAGGTTAAAGATCCTGTCTATGAAGAGATTAAAACTTTTTTAACTGACTACGACGAAGTATTTTATGACGAGGAAGATGAATACGATGTATGATGACTTTGAGTTTATGAAACCAGAAGTAAAACTTATTAGCGTTACTCCTGATGCAGAGAAACACATGGCATACTGTGCTAGGGTTTCTAATCCTGCAAATCAGGATAATGAAAAGTTTTCTGGACTACTTAAGTATTGTATTCAACATCAACACTGGAGTATTTTTGAACAAGCTTCAATGACTGTTGAGATCAATACTACTCGTGGACTGGCAGCTCAAATTCTTCGACATCGTTCATTTACATATCAAGAATTTTCGCAACGTTATGCTGACACAAATCTTCTGAATAATACTATTCCTCTCCCTGAACTACGTCGTCAGGATACTAAGAATCGTCAGAATAGTATTGATGACATTCCTGACTATTTGAAACTGACTCTGACAGAAGACATTCGCGTTCATTTTGAGCAGGGTCTACGCCTCTACAACCGCCTTCTAGAGAAGGGTGTAGCAAAGGAGTGCGCGAGGTTCGTATTGCCCCTAGCGACGCCCACAAGACTCTATATGACCGGTTCTGTAAGGTCGTGGATCCATTATATAACTCTCCGGGCGGCCAATGGCACCCAGAAGGAACATATGGAGATTGCAGAACTTGTTCGTTGTATTTTTACTTGTCAGTTCCCTGCAGTGTCTGAAGCACTTGGTTGGACTCGTGAAAGTTGCTCTGAGTGTTCTGATGCACCTTCCATCACTATTGAATAAATATCCTTACATACTATGGAGGTTTAACATTGGCAACATACCCAGTTTATAATAAAGTTACTGGTGAACAAAAAGAAGTCTCTATGAGTGTTCACGATTGGGATCAATGGAAACAAGACAATCCCGATTGGGACAGAGATTGGTCAGATCCATCAACTTGTCCTAATTCTGGTGAAGTTGGTGAAATTTATGATAGACTTAAAAAGTCTCACCCAGGTTGGAATGATGTATTGACTAAAGCTTCAAAGGCACCAGGTTCAAAAGTAAAACCAATTTAATTCTATATGGCAAGAAAAAGAAGAGTAGAAGATCAACCAATTGGTGTTGGAATGACTGCCAAGCAAATGAAACGCAAGAAACCAATTGGTCTTGACTTAATGAGAGATATTGAACCTCTCACAGATAATCAGAAACTTCTATATGAAGCATATGAAAAGGGACAAAACCTTGTTGCTTATGGATGTGCGGGAACAGGTAAAACATTTATCACTTTATATAATGCCCTTCAAGATGTACTAGATGAAAGAAGTCCTTACGAAAAAATCTATATTGTAAGATCTCTTGTTGCTACTCGTGAGATTGGTTTCCTACCTGGAGACCATGAGGACAAGTCATCGCTTTATCAGATTCCTTATAAGAATATGGTGAAGTATATGTTCCAAATGCCAGATGACGCATCGTTTGAAATGCTCTATGGAAACCTCAAAACTCAAGGTACGATTAGTTTTTGGAGCACTTCTTTTATTCGCGGAACTACTCTGGACAATGCAATCATTATCGTAGACGAGTTCCAAAACTTGAACTTTCATGAACTTGATAGTATCATTACTCGTGTTGGTGAGAACTCAAGGATTATGTTCTGTGGTGATGCTACTCAATCTGATCTTATCAAAACAAATGAGAAGAATGGAATTGTTGACTTTATGAAAGTTCTTCGTATTATGCCTTCCATTGATACTATTGAATTTGGCGTAGATGACATTGTTCGTTCTGGTCTAGTTAAGGAATATATTCTCGCAAAAATGGAAGTTGGTGTATGACCTTTAATCATTGTAATTTTTTAGGTGACCTTGAACTAGATTGCAAAACAACAGAAAGCATTCGCTTGTACAATCTCCCTGATGGTCAGTGGGTGCCTTCTATTACATCTGTAACTTCTTTCTATAATCGACAGGTCTTTGTTGAATGGAGAAAGAGGGTTGGTGAAGAAAAGGCAAATGCAATCACAAAAAAAGCAACTGCAAGAGGAACTGACTTTCACCAAGTTTGTCAAGACTACTTGGAAAATAAAGAACTTGTTTGGGATGATTATCAACCCATGACAAAGTTTATGTACATTCATGCTAAACCTTATCTTGATAAGATAAATAATATTCATGCCATTGAAAGAACTCTCTATTCTGAATACCTAGGACTTGCTGGACGAGTTGATTGTATTGCAGAATATGAAGGAGAGTTGGCAGTCATTGACTTCAAGACTTCAGAAAAAATCAAACCAGAAAAATGGATTGAGAATTACTTCGTTCAGGAGACATTCTACGCCGCTGCATATTACGAACTTACTGGTCAGGTTGTTAAAAAACTCATTACCCTAATGGTTACTCCCGGTGGGGAAGTGAAAGTATTTGACAAAAGGAACAAAGGGGATTATATTAAACTACTAGTTCGTTATATCAAAGAATTTGTACATCACAATACTAGGTCAGATGGAGAATGAATTAGAGAAAGCATTAGAGAATAAGTTTTTTTGTCCATCACGTTTTGCTCAAGAGATTGAAAATCTTGTTCAGGTAAACGTTGAGATGAATTATATTGATGCGATTATCTATTTCTGTGAACAAAACAACATTGATTTGGAATCAGTTCCAAAACTTATCTCAAAACCTTTGAAAGAAAAGATTAAGTATGAGGCGATGGAACTGAATTTTCTAAAGAAAACTTCCCGTGCTAAATTAATTTTTTAATGATGCCGTTCGATGCGTACCGTGAATACCTTGCTCTAAAAAATCATTTTACAAAAGATAGTTACGATTATTTTAAGTATAATAAAAAAGTAAGAGCAACAGTTCAGTCCTTCTATAAACGTAAGGACAGAATGTGGTTTGAAAAAATTTCTAGACAAAAATCAGATAAAGAAGTAATTGATTTTTTCGTTGCTAACTTTGCCTCTTGTCCTGATCCAGAAACACTTTGGATTGGTGAAATGATCAAAGAAGGTGAAGAAAGATATCAGAACTGGCAGAAGAAAATTCAGTCTCTTTCTTATGTCTTTAAAGAAGAAAGTCAATCTTTATTTGATGAAAATAAATTTGAGGATGTCTTTAAGTGTTCAACTGGACATCCTATTTTACTTAAAAAGTTTTTAAGTGGTAAAATATCACTAGAAACAATGGTTCTCTTTGACAAGATTTTTGCATACTCAAATAACTTCGATAAGAAATTACAAGACCCGGTGTGGCAAACCGTCAGTCGTCGAATTAAAAAATATAATCCATTTCTAAATATTGATGTATTCAGTTTTCGTAAAATCTTGAAAAAAATTATTCTGGAGGATCAATGAGTTTCTTCAATTCCGAAGTTGTCCGTGCAGAGATGACTAAAATTGCAGAACTTCAAGAACAAATTTATGGGAACATTTTTAAGTTTTCTACAATGTCTAAACAAGAAAAACTTAATCATGTTAAACTTCTTGAAACTCTTCTAGATAAACAAAAAGTTCTTTATACGAGAATGAGTTTATCTGATGATCCTGAAGCAAAAGAAATGAAAGAACGTATTGTTAGTTCTGCAATTATGATGGGTATGCCCCCTGGTACTGACATGAATATTATTCTTAATAATATGTCACACATGCTTGAGTCCATGAAGCAGCAGATTGACAAAACAAGTTCTGACCTGTAGAATACGAGGGTCCAATGGACTTGGTGGTTTCTTCTAGAAAACTTATAGACACGGGCTTGACATCCCTTTCTATCCCAAGTAGAATAAAGTTGTCTCAAATGCCAAATCCAATTAACAAAAAGGTAATCTAATGTCATTCGAAAATCTTAAAAAACAATCTACTCTTGGTTCTCTCACTTCCAAACTGGTAAAGGAAGTAGAGAAGATGAGTACAACTTCTGGTGGTGCTGATGAGCGTCTCTGGAAACCTGAAATGGATAAAACTGGTAACGGTTTCGCAGTTATCCGTTTCCTTCCTGCCCCTGATGGTGAAGAACTTCCCTGGGCAAAGATGTATTCCCACGCTTTTCAAGGTCCTGGTGGTTGGTACATTGAAAACTCTTTGACCACTATTGGACAAAAAGATCCTCTTGGTGAACATAATCGCGAATTGTGGAACAGTGGTATTGAATCCAATAAAGAAACTGTTCGTAAGCAAAAGCGTAAACTGTCTTATTATAGTAATATCTACGTTGTAAAAGATCCTGTAAATCCTCAGAACGAAGGTAAAGTCTTTCTCTTCAAGTATGGCAAAAAGATCTTTGATAAGATCATGGAAGCAATGCAACCTGAGTTTGAAGATGAGACTCCAATTAATCCTTTTGACTTCTGGCAAGGTGCTAATTTCAAACTCAAAATCGTAAAGAAAGATGGGTATTGGAACTACGACAAATCTGAATTTGGTTCTGCTGAACCACTACTGGATGATGACGATGCTCTGGAAGCCATCTGGAAGAAAGAGTATTCTCTGACTGCAATCACTGCTCCAGATCAGTTCAAGTCCTATGAAGATCTTGAACGTCGTATGAATATGGTTCTGGGTCTTAAGAACTCTTCTCCTGCTCGTTCTCGTGCAGTGGTTGAACAAGAAGATGATCTCGAAGAGTTTACACAAACTCCTACAGTTCAAGATCGTGTAGTTGAAGAACTGGAACAGTCTTATGCTCGTTCTAAGTCTCCTTCACTTCCTACAATCAGTTCTGTTGATGAGGATGAAGATGATGCTCTTGCATATTTTTCTCGCCTAGCAAATGACTAAATAACTAAACCTATAAGGTCGCACTTAAGGTGGAAAGGGTGTCTTCGGGCACCTTTTCTTGTATAAATAGTATTGCGACTTTATAGAGTAGAACTATGGAAACTCCAAGAGAGTATTACTATACCTATTATTCCTATGAGGAATACGGTAAAGGATATTTTGGTTCAAGAACTTGTGAATGTTTACCTGAAGAAGACATAAAATATTTTGGTTCATTTAAAGACAAACAATTTAAACCAACACAAAAGATAATACTTAAAGATGATTATTCTACAAGAGAGGAAGCATATGCTGATGAGATTATTTTACAAGAGCACTATAAAGTAGTAGAAAATCCTCACTTTGCAAACAGAGCATATCAAACTTCTACTGGATTTAGTAGAAAAGGTATGGTTCCTCACAATAAAGGACATAAAATGTCTTTAGAGCAAAGAAAAAATTTGAGCGATATTTGTAAAGGAAGAAAAGTAAATGAAGAAACTAAACAAAAAATAAGCAAATCTACTAAGGGAAGAGTATTAACTGAAGAGCATAAAAGAAAAATAGCAGAAGCAAATAAAGGAAAGTCAAGGCAAACTAAAGAAGGTTTGGAAAGACTTAAAAATATCCAAAAAGAAAGAAAAGGAAAACCTGGAAAAAAACACTCAGAAGAAACTAAAAAGAAAATAAGCGAAGCGACAAAAGGAAGAATTCCTTGGAATAAAAAAGTTTAGGTATATAACCTAATATTATCTCCTCTCTTAAGGTTCTCAGAAACGTATTGCTGAGAACCTTTTTTGTATGGCATAATCTCTTCCATATCATTAAACACTACATTTAGATAGGTTGGTTTCAATATAAAAATATTTCTCTTATCATCTTGTAATTTCTGTTCATACTCAAAGTTAGTAATTGCTCTAGTAAAGTTTCTT
>JACCEC011435440.1_pt1 | contig 11378 bp, 8 predicted proteins | sample 7450121 | NCBI WGS metagenome assembly JACCEC01 (sample SAMN15323455, study PRJNA562643) | freshwater metagenome | isolation source: river surface water | place: USA:Blue River Watershed | collected 2017-08-18 | reverse complement strand
TCCTCTCCCGATCCAACTTAGCAACCTTTACAGCATCATTTCTATCAAGTTTAACCCTTTTCTTCTGAGGGTTGAAGTCTTTGCTTTGGATGGTCCTGTCGTCACTGCTCACATCTTCCTTTGTAAGAAAGCTATCCTCCTCATAACTGCCCAACGTTGTGGTTGTGTGGCTCTCTTCATCTTTATCTTCGTCAATGTCGTCGTCATATTCACTCGCAGGTCTTGCTAATTTATTGCCGGCAGGCGATCTCAGAATTTTCAAAGGAGAAGTCTTCTTGTTCTGCTGCTTCTCGCGTTTCTGGGCAAGAGCATAGCACTCCTGGTTCATCATCTCCAGTGTGCGTTGTACTCTCTGTGGTTGTGTGGGAGTGATCTCTGAATCTTCCATGTCTTCATCACTTCGATACTCCTCATTCATATCTTTTAATTGTGGGTACTCCCCATCACTGGTTTCTGCATTGTCATCTTGTTGGTCCTCCTCCTGTTGTGGCTCCTCTTTGACACATGGATCTGTATGTTTTGAGGTGTCTTCCAGGGCATCCTGAACGGCAGTTGAGGAATACGAAGTGTCACCACTGGCTTCGAGTTCAAATTCTTTCTTGAGGTCACATTCTACACTATTTGAGGTGTATACAGAATTGATAATCTCCATAATATCAGATTCTTGTGCCGCAGCACTTTCACAGGTAACATTGTTCCTTTTTATAAAAGTAAGAAAGTATTTGTTATGTTCAAGGGAGTAATTATGTTTATTGTAGTCGAAACTTTCTCACCTCATTAGGTTTGCTTTTGTAGCAGCGGAGGTCTGGGTCGTTTCGTGTGCAAGTGTTTCAGGTGGTTGTTTTAATGTCAGTGGAGATTTATCTAGTTTGTAGTTTCCCCTGCAGTAGTTGAATTTGCACTGCCCGTTGACTTGCCCATGCTTTTCTTCCTCTGTGTGTTCAGAAGTACCGTCGAGGTAGATGACCCCGGCAGATGAACGTGGTGATGTACCGTCGAGGTAGACGATGTCAGCAGATGAACGTGGAGGTCTAACATTGAGGAAAGTGCCCTTAGCAGGGGAACATGGGACATACGCAGATGAACTCGAGGATGTATCGTCGAGGTAGATGACATCAGCAGAAGAACGTGGGGATGTATCATCGAGGTAGATGACTTTGGTAGATGATCCTGTATAAGATGACTGTGCACGGGGAGCTGAGAAGGTATGGTTGGGCTTCATGGGGGTTGACTTAACATGAACAGGTGTAGCAGTGGCAGGTCTCGGAAATACCTTGCGATTGACATCTGTTTGAGTGTTCGATGGATCTCCAGCAGAGTCTTTAAGTGTGTTTGATGGCGTGTCATTTGAAGCTGAAGCACTGGATGAGGCTGAAGGGTTCGAGGCGTTTGTAGCTGTTCTTTGTGAATGTGAAGATGTATTGTTAAAGTATTTCACCTTGGTATGATCAACAAACTGTACCTGGTCAGATGACTTTACACAATTAGCTGAGAGGGTACGGTTGGGCTTGATGGGGATTGACTTAACATCAACAGGTGTAGCAGCAGCAGAAATCGGAAATACCTTGCGATTGTCATCTGGTTGAGTGTTTGAAGGATCTACAGCAGAGTCTTGAAATGTTTCTGATGGTGTTCCATTCGAAGCGGAAGCAGTGGATGAGGCTGAATGCTTCGAGGCATTGGAGGCTGTTCTCTGTTCAATCAGCACTTGCTCTAAGGAAGTTTTGAGCACCTTCTTACAATAGAATTCATCTGCCACATGCATGTCGCAAAACAGATGGGACCAATACCCATTGACATGATGCTGCCAGATTGAATCACCTCGTTCAATTCTGCCACTGCAATCTGCACATTTTTCCTGGAATTGAGCTATGAAGAATCTTGGATTTGGCAAGAGGTCCTTGGGTTTTTGGATATTTCTTTTCCATGCCTTATCCTTTTCTCTCAAGTTCATGAAGCGCTTGTACTCCTTCATGTCTTCCTTATATTTAGTTTGCTTTTCGATAATTCTCTTGCATGTAGAATCAACATGCTTGAGGAACTCACATGTCTCATTTATTATAGAGTCATTGTCGCTGAATTCTCCAGGGTTGGATGATTCGAATCGACGCCCTGTTGGATGGTTCTCAATTACTCTTGATTCTGGTTCATTCTTTGCGTGAGCATGCAGAACCTCACCATGGTCTTCGCTGCGGTTGGAATTCGTTGGATGGTTTTCGGTTACTCTTGATTCTGGTGCGTTCTTCAAGTGAGCATGTACAGCCTCACGATGGTCATCAGGGCAGCTTGGTTGAGACACCTTGGGCATGTTGAACCAATGACTTCTGTCAGCAATTCTGGTGGTATGTGAACCTTCTTGGCTAGTTTGAGGAAGACCATTTGACGATTGCCTGGTCTCTAAATTTCTGTAGTTAGGATGTTCCCTAGTACTCTGAGTGCAAATGCAGCCAAAACCATCATTGCGTCCTTGAATGTATGACATCATCACCATGTCTTGATAGATGGCTTCGTCAGCTCTGGTCAGACGCCGCGCCAAGTCTTTTCCTTGAGGAGTGATAAGTCTTGCATACCTATCAAAATGCCAAATGGGATGTTGGTGAAGGTCACTCATTCTCTGAGTGGTTTCGTGTGCTTGAGCGTCCGTGCGTGGAGCTGAGGCAGAGAATACCACAGTAGAATCTTCTGGGGATGTAGAGTCAAAAGAAACTACTGGAGGTAACTGTGAGAGTCTGTTGGTTGCGCGTGCGATACTGGAGTTCATTGTTCTGAAACGGTGATACTTCCCGTTGGGGCCATGTGAGACATTCTGTAATTGGCAAGCAAATGATCATGTTTACAGATTGAGACGCAGCAATAGAAACGTATCAAAGCGGTATGGAATCTGACTTACACTCATTTTCACTTGAAGGATAGATGATAACAATGATGTGATGTGTGTTAGTGGCTGATTATAGAAATTGTGATCCTGCCTTTTCATGTTTAGTCCAAGTTGGCGCTGTCAAGCTTGTCAAACCCATGACACCAAGATGTCAAGCACTACCTAAGTGTTTTTCAACATGAAAGGTATTGAGAAGAAAATGAGTGCAGGACGAACTTGGGTCCTACTTAGGTTCATAGGTTGTACCACCTGGTGCCGCTGCCCTCTCCAAAAGGCGAGGGGCAGCGGCCATCTGTTCTCTAGAAGCCATACTCTTTGATTGATCTGGTGTCAATGCTTGGTCAGGAATTGCTATATCAGTGATTGCTTCAAGGCTTGAGCTTTATCAGGGAATGACATGGACTTTGATTTCAAAGCTGTGGTGTCAAAACTTTTGCGTTGGAATTGTCATTGCTGATGCCTCATTTCTGACACCATGAAAGGATTCTACTGCGGAATAGACAATGTGATGCTTCAAGGCTTGAGCTTTATCAGGGAATGACATGGACTTTGATTTCAAAGCAGTGGTGTCAAAACTTTTGCGTTGGAATTGTCATTTCTGATGCCTCTTTTCTGTCAAAACAGTTGCACTGGAATTGACATAGCTGATGCCTACAGGAGTTTTTATGCATTTGACAGACTACAAAGTTCATTCATCAATGAACTCATAATATTGATATGGGCAAACATAAAAAGACACCGGAGAATAATACTAAGTCTGACACAAATGATCCTACCCCAAAGGCAAAGAGTCTAAAGGTATCATGTCCTTCGTCTGATTCCGTATTTCAGAAACCCGGGTTCGATGTCGCGCATACTGGGTCTGATTTGAAAACCTCAGTAAATGAAGATGAAGTAGAGTTGTCAGTTGCCCCAAAGGCAAAGAGTCTAAAGGTATCATGTCCTTCGTCTGATTCCGTATTTCAGAAACCCGGGTTCGATGTCGCGCATACTGGTTCTGATTTGAAAACCTCAGTAAATGAAGATGTCAATGTATATCCTCCGGATTCATCCGCTAAAAAAGTACTTGTTAAGGAACGCCAAGGTTACACCGAAGGTAATAACGAATGTTCTGCTGCATTTGCCGACAATGAAGCTCCCAGTGTAAAGTCTCCTGTTGTTCACGACAATGATGCACGTCGATCATCTCAAGAAGCTGGTGGGTGTGATGCTGATGACGTCTATGATTCTACTTTCGATGATATGGAATCATCTGTCAAAATCGACCATAACCACTGTGGAAATGATGGATATGCCTCCAATTCAGGCAGCATATCCGAGGAGAACAACTCAGATGGATCTATCAAATCAAGCAGGAGGCTCTTGTATAATGCAGCTCAAGTTGCAAAAAATGCACTTGTAGGACTTGATGAATATGGTGTACCTATTGAACCAAATGATGTTCATGTGATGGGTGCCAACGGAAGAGCTATGATCGGTCGGTATAAATTCACTTCGTTGGCGTATTTAGAGTCGATGGACGCTATATTTGAGCCGACAATGTGTTTAGCATTGCTTGTCCAGGTGCTCGATGCCAAGACTCTGTCCTCTGACAAAGGAAACGATGGGCGTCCTCGCAAGATGGTGTTTAACAGGATGAACAACACAGAAAAGATAAATCCTTTCACCAAGGCGATCTTTGTCAGGTGTCTTCGTTCCGATCCAGGTAGTAACGTTGGAGTTATTCTGCTCAATCCATACACTATTGATTTACTTTATGGCTCCTCACTGAGATATCGTGATATCGCCCATTTGTCGGGACCTGGTGGATATTATCTTATTCTTTCGCCGTCGCATGTATCAAGTTATTTCGGGAGCAACGTCGAAAGCGGCGTGCCAATCCTCTCTGTTGAGAATTCGCTTAAGATTGTTGACGTTGAGAACACTTTCATGAAGCCGAAGGTTTATCCTTTCCTCTCAAGTGCACCAAGGACCCATTCGTTTTATTTTCCAAAAGTGAAGTTTACATTGCTGAGGGGCATCGTTTCGCGGACCTCTTGTGTCGGTAAGTCTATACGTTCTGTTTGATGAACACTGAACTTATCTCATCCATCGAACTATACAACCAGGCACTTTTTGCGATTCTGTGGGTCTGAAGAAAGGTATCAATGAGTGGAACAATGTTTGCCCCTGTTTCCAATCTGTGAAACGCGGTGGGAGAAATGTCCTTGACCTTACTCTTAAGGGTGAAGTGCAAGGTCATAATATTCACAAGGACAATGGCGTTTTTATTGCCTCTTGCTTCACATCTCGGTCTTTTACTGAATCCATCACTACTGAAGGTATTCCTGTTGGCATGTCACCATCTGAATTTGATGCTGGAAATACCACATTGCTGCTACATGACCATATTACAAAGTTATTCAACAAAATCAATGAAAATGGAGGATTTTCTGCTCTTGGTTGGGTCCGGGCAGGGCGTGTGAACGAGCAAGGTACTTCATCTGCAGGAGGAGGCAATGGTGCGGTATGGAAGGCATCTCAACCAACTGTATGGTCTAGCAATCTTACTTGTCACTTGACGAATGTCAAGATCAATTGTAAAAGGGACAAGTATGAGAACGCTCTAGTTGATGTGAGGAGAATTTACCTCCAGAATGTTGAATATTGAAGCAGCTGCAAAGGTTTGGGGATAACAGTACAGAGAGGCAACTTTTATATTGGGTGAAATTGCCTTACATTTTGTATCAGCCACTAGTTTGGGATAAACTCTAAGCTTACATTTATCCATTATTCCTACAACACTGTTCAGGGATTCACTGTTGACGATTAGTAAAATTATGCTTCATTATAGCTTCCATTTCCTCTTCTGCTTGCTTCAAAATGTGTACCAATTCCAAATTGGTTGGATCATTCTGAAACATGCAGAAAAACATCTTCGTCTCAATAGTTGTCTCCGGATCTGCAAGAAGAATGGAATTGTTCATGTCAGAAGTAAGCCAGTGGAGAAGATGCCGATATTCCGTAATATCAAGGAAGAAATTGTCGTCTCCCAATACACTCCATGCTATTTTGCTTTGTGCATTCAGCAGTTTGGTATCGACCAAAGTTTGGTTCCTCCTAAGGAGGTCATAGAAAGTTCTTCTGCAGGATAGACTGACTGGGGGAGCTGGATTGACATCAGATGTAAAATAAACAAACAATGAGAGGAGATCGTTCTCTAATCTTTCCCACCAACATGGGACTTCTTCGTCATCTTTGTCATCTTTGTCGTCGTTGGAAGAAGAGGGCTCATTGATACATCTGTTTCCTCTCATACCAGCAAATATCTCTACAATGTTAGTCAAACAGCAGTTCAAGAGATCAGGCATGAGTCCTTGCCCCTAATTTGGAGAGAAATCAGTTGTGAGCTGTGCGTGCTGCCTGGTGCCTGGTGGCTGGTGCCTGCTGCCTGCTGCCTGCTGTCTGGTGTCTACTGATTATTTCTGTTGTGCCTGATGATGATGCGTGATTATGTACTGTTAAGGGCTACTACTATCTAGACCCATGATTAGACTTGCGTCTTGCTGTGTGTGCTGCTGCCCTCTAGCAATAGGAGGTACATGTTGTATGTACTACATCTATTTATTAAGTACTCAATTTGGCTAAATTAGCAGTCATTTTTTTTCAATCAGCCAATCCTTTCCTCTTCATTGACAACAGACTTCCGCACCATCCATGCAATAAAATTCATGCCTAACCCAACTTAACTGTTATATCTTCCTTTATCTCAACATTCGACCAGTTTAAGACCCAGTGATAAGACATCAAGATGAACAAAAGGGCTATAAAACAATGAACACAAGGGCCATAAAACGAAATAGATCCCCTGGTGGCACCCCAGAGAAGAAAATCGATTCTTCTGCTTTGATGAGAAGCAGGATGAAAATTCTGAGTCTTTATTCTCAACCACATGAGCACACTGATGTTATCTTAACCCATACATGCAGGCCAGACATAATTTCCTCCAACAACACCAGAAAGCAATACGAGCAATGGTGTGATCGTGAAGTGGAACAGTATAACGAATCAGATGAAGAGGAAGAGTTCATTCCTCCTCCGAAAAAGAAACTACCTAGTGAGAATTGCATTTGCAAACAGAGCTGGTGTAGAGAAACATGCAGAATACAAAGAGACAGACTGAATCAACCGGTGCTATCAAAAAAGATTTCATGTCAAGCCTTCAGAGATGCAGCTTTAGAGCCATTAAACCTTTCAAAACGAATTGAGACACCTAGAGCTTGGATAAAAATCACACATTTTCCCATTGAAAAGCGTCATGTAGTGCATCAGAAGCAAGAAAAGCAGTTTACAGATGACAGCTTGCATTTTGTCCTTCCTACTCAGACTAAAGCTGATGTGATGAAGGAATTAGAATTATCAGTTGAACTACAAACACTGAATAACGACATGTTTGTGGAAAAGGTTGTGCCACACATAAAAGGATATGGGGATGGGAGCTTCTCTCTCAAGGACCTGGAAGAATTGTGCGAGAAAGCCAGACGTCCAGAGATTCATTTGATAAATTTGGATGCTAGTATCAAAGAAGTCATGGAAGAAGTCAAACAGGACGGCAGTCGGCTGATTGATAGTATCATTGCTAGAGTGCTGTCAATTCAGAAGAAGGGTGTGCTGAGAATTCCAGAAAACATTCCCGAAAATGAATATCTGTATTCCTATAATCAACACATGCTGGGTTTTCACGTAGACATGGAACCTGTGGTGCCTCCTTTCATCAGTGCCAACTGTCCAGCATCTCTATTCAGCAGAAGAAAGAAGAATAGACCAGCCTACAGAAACAGCAAAAGTGACATTTGCCTTAAAACTCCAACTGACGTTGACAGCCTCATGTACTATTTACTGCCAATGAACGAACCATGCATGTCATCGGGGAAAAACAAGAAGTACATAGACCAGCATTTAGTCGTAGGAGAAATGGAGTGGCTCAAAGTTCACTCACAGGGCGAGTTCATTGAAAATTATCCGTTGCTACCATGCTTTGACAGAACCCTCAATCAAAAAATTTATGTAGATGTTACGGGAAACTTACCAAGTCTTACAAATAACAAAAGATGTTCTTGGAAGCACGGCCACTATTATCTCTTGGGAGAAGTCTTAACCCGGCAGGAGATAAAGTCCACAGTTGAAATCTTCACAGAAATTAATATGGACTACTTGCCGGTGGCATTGTTGTGCAGATGCAGGTTTAAAGGGGCCATGTTCAAAGAGTCCAAAAAAGAGGAGAATATACAACTTTGTCTTGATCAGGTAGCAGACAGGTGTGATGTCCAGATGGCAAAGAAGGAGTTTGAGGAATTCTTCAACCACTTACTCCAAGCATTTATAATAAACTTGAACGGAATAGATCACAGTGATTTAGGTCGATTGAATTGGGCAAGTTGGAATTATTTCAACATGAAATGGGAAGATCATTTCGCCATTGCTAGCCAGGAAGTGAGAAAATTGACCAGGGATGCTGCCATCACTTCATCCGAAGAATTCTGCATATATCACAATTATCTAACCATACTTCAACACTCGCAAGGAGCGTAAGTGCAAATAATGAGTTTGTTATCTGTTGCCATCGACTAATTATATTTGAAAATGGCAAAACCAACCACACAGGAGAGACCTTGACACACAAAGACTTCACGCACAGTTGACTACTCACATACCCACAAACGATGAAGCCTTAAATTTGTTTAGGCAACATGATCCATACGAATTGTACTTCTTGATGTCATGCAATATCTTTGGGAAATACGGAATGGGATCTATTAGGGCGGAATCAGAAATTCACAAAATGATAATGTTGAAATTGATCATGACCGAAGAACAAAGATTGCCAACTACGGAGGAATCAAAGGCAATGTATCAGATTGGGCCTAAAAAGGTCCACATTGTTGAAAATGAGATGATGCGACACAGACATTCGATTTTCAAAAATTGCACAGCCACAGGTGCAGATCGCCATGTTTACAATCTCTTGAGATTATTCAACCCAATGAGAGACACAAAACGTGGATTGGAATTATTCACGAGACTATTGTGTCAATCTTGTGCCGATCATATCTTGTGGAACTTGAATGAAATTACGGGGTACATCGCGCAATGCTTTTCATCGCAATCCAGTCACAAGTCTAAAGATTTTGCTGTGAGTGTTCTGAAGACACTCTTTCGTGAACATGATGGGCGCTACGACTTTGTGAAGAGACTCTATCAGTTGTCAAAACAACAATTACAGATGCTGAAGGAGCATTAGTTCAGGCAATTATTTGTAATAACTTTGACCTGCTACAATGTTTTTTTATCCAAAGGTTTTCTAGTAGTAAAAATCCTAACATCATAATTCTTTCTCATTTGCCATATGTCCTTGCTGAAGGTCTACTATACACCATGAAACTTATAATGTCAAGTCTCGAAGAAGGTCATTCAAGTTGTTTTACCCAACTTTGGGGGCCAAACTTCCGCCCGGATTTGTTCAATCAACTTGATCAGTTTCTGTTCATCGAAGGGTGCTTCCGGCGGGCATTGCAATTGTAGTTCGTCCGCAATGGCTACTCCGAGCTTTTTTTCAAGTTCGGCCTGCTTGTGGAGGGCCCGCTGGTACTCGATGGCTAGTCGCTTAACGCTCTTGTGTGCAAAGGGATTCACCTCTGTGATTCCGACTCCTACTTCCATCGCTGCGATCACTAGACTCTCCCTATGGTCCATTACTGTGTTTCGTTGTTGTAGATACGCCAGCTGATACGGCTCGATTGCAACGCTCTGCTCGTGAGTAAGTGTCCTATGGCCTATGAGAAGTAAATTCGTACTAATGGCGGCATGCCAGGAAGTTGGGTGCGGATTGTACCCCACTTGGGCATGCCGATAATCCCTATATGTTCCATCGAATTTAAATCTTTCGAAGCCGAATTGGAAAGGTCTTCCTGGGTCAAATTTCAAGATGGTTTGATCTGCCGCAGACAGGTAGATCGATAATTTTACGAAAAGATGGATGGCCGTTGCCATTTGGGCTTCGAATGGGATGGGCTGTTCGAATGGGATGGGCTGGTTCGTAATTCCTTCATAATGCAAGTGCACATATTTCCATAGCGAAATCCGGGAAGGAATTAAGAGAAGGGCAGAGATGAGATACTCCATCCTAGCGGCCTTGCTCGCTATTAGTCCTGCATTCGTCATGATCTCAAGGAGCCTTTTGTCGGTCCTGTCTGTTTTGGCCCAATTTCGGATTTGTCTGTTGACAAAAGGATGATAAGGCATTGTGAGCATTTGGAGAGAACACATGGAGCCCAGCATGGACCAGATCCCTTTCCATAAGCCGTCACTGAGCGGCCAGACTGTGTCTTTCATCTGGGAGGCTGTGTGGTGGAGGATGGTCTCATGCAACACGGATAGGTGGAGAATGAGCGGGTAGGTCACTCGTCCAAAACGAGTGTCTGGGTCATCAGAAATCAAAGGACTGACTTGTTGCTCGAGTGGTCCATGTACCAGGTCATGTACCAGGTCTGTGATAGGGTTCCAAAAATCATCATCAACATCTTCGTACTCAGATTCTTCATCATCTGTGCCATCATCTGCGAAGTTTGGCCCTTCAGTGAGCAGGTGATTGTCTCCGTACCAGCGACAATACTCAATTGCCTCAATTGCAATCCTAAAGCCGTGTTCGATGTGTTCGGGGAGATCGACGTATTTAGTCTTGGCTTCTTCATCACATGAGCGGATAAATTCATCGATGGCAGCTTGTTCTCCATTGACTCGGCCCTGCTGCAGGATATACAGCGGACCATGCTCCTTGAGTGCTGCAACTGTCTCATTTCTCATCCATGGTTCCCAGGGAGGGTTGGGTCCTTCGAATGGGGATGGCGAAGCGCTCAAGAATCGTCGTCCTCCAATGAAAAAACAATAAGTATGCGGGAATGCTGACGGTGGAGACGAACCTGTGCTTCTGCCCCTTCTGCCCCATCCATCATCGTTTTCAACATCTGTGCTTCTGCCCCTTCTGCCCCATCCATCATCTTCATTGACAGCTTCCTCCATGCTTCTGCCTTCTTCTGCCCCATGCATCTTTGTTGACAGGATCTTTGTTTGTGCACTGTGGTGTCTTCTTTGTAATTTGCTTATGTCGACCTACCCACATAATGTACTTTAAAATTTAAGCTCTATCTATATTAATATTCATTCTTCACTCTTCACATCAAGTAGTGTTAAACCTCTCTTTTCCGAATAGCACACGGAAAAGAGTATATCTGCAGCTTGTTTCACCAAGCCCCGTAAATCACAAATGTATTCTTATATCAGTTATTTTCTATCTCCGCAACCACTCTTCGAGCTTCACATTTTGACACATATCCATCAATCTCCACACCAGTAACACATCCACGACTTGTGGTTATTTTGTTCGTTCGTATGTCTCTTCTAAGAACAGCCGTGCCCCATAATGGTATGGGCATATCATTCCGATGTGGTTAGTAGTTCCATG
>JACCEC010705365.1_pt1 | contig 11378 bp, 7 predicted proteins | sample 7450121 | NCBI WGS metagenome assembly JACCEC01 (sample SAMN15323455, study PRJNA562643) | freshwater metagenome | isolation source: river surface water | place: USA:Blue River Watershed | collected 2017-08-18 | reverse complement strand
TTCCGTTGGCGCGAAGTGTTGCTGCAACCTTTGCGGCATCAATCGAATCATCGAAGTTAATTGTGCCCACAACATTTGAACGATGTGCTGGATCAACAACAAATGGTGTTGTGTAAGAAGTCTTCTCTGCCCAGCTATAAAGCTTTGATGCTGACTCTGCGCTACGTCCTGCTGCAAACTTCAAACCACCGTTGCTATTCATCCATTCAACTTGCTCAGCCAAGAGCATCAATGTGAGAAGTGCTGGAGTGTTATATGTCTGATCAAGACGTGAGTTTTCGATTGCAATTCCAAGATCGAAGAATGCTGGAACCCAACGACCTGATGCTTTGATCTTCTCTGCGCGCTCGATAGCTGCAGGGCTCATGAGCGCTAACCACAATCCACCATCGGATGCGAAAGATTTCTGCGGTGCGAAGTAATAGGTATCAAATTCTTTTGCATCTACGTGTAATCCACCAGCAGCACTTGTGGCATCAACAAGAACAAGTGCGCCATCTGTACCTGCAGGGCGAAGAATTGGCATTGCTACGCCAGTACTTGTTTCGTTATGTGTGAGCGCGTACACATCGACGCCAGCTTCGGCTACAGATACAGGATGTGATCCTGGCTCAGACTTGATGACAGTTGGCTCATCAAGGAATGGAGCTTCCTTTGCAGCGCTTGCAAACTTCGATGAAAATTCGCCGAAAACCAAGTGCTGGGACTTCTTTTCAATCAATCCAAATGTTGCGATATCCCAAAACGCTGTTGATCCACCGTTACCAAGGATGACTTCATATCCTTCTGGCAGATTAAATAGTGAGTTCAAACCTTCACGTACGCGGTGTACAACATGCTTCACCGGTTTTTGACGATGAGATGTTCCGATAATTGATGCACCACTTGAGAGCACGGATGAAAGTGCTTCTGGGCGAATCTTTGATGGGCCACAACCGAATCGGCCATCGCGTGGTTTGAGGTTCTCTGGGATTGTGATCTCTGCGCTCATGGGTCAAGACTACGGGTAGTAGCGAGTGAGTACGAACTCGGAATCGGTGCTCTGCCTCTCATAACGGAGCCGATCATGCAGTCGTGAATAGCGACCCTGCCAGAATTCAACACTCAACGGCGCTATGCGATAGCCGCCCCAATGTGGTGGCCGCGGAACGGTTGTACCTTCTGGCCATTTCTCACTCGCACCAGCAAAGCGACTCTCTAACTCTTCACGCGATTCCAAAGGTTGAGATTGTGCACTAGCCCAGGCACCAATCTGACTCGACCATGGGCGAGTAGCGAAATACTCTTCAGATTCTGATTCGGAAATTTTCGAAATGATTCCGGTAATACTTACTTGTCGCTCCATTGCATACCAAGGAAATAAGACACTGACGCGATCATGCACCTCGATGGCATGAGCTTTTCTTGATTGATAGTTTGTAAAGAAAGTGAAGCCACCTTCGGAGATATCTTTAAGTAGAACGGTGCGCGTTGTAATCGCTTCATCTGCGCCAAGAGTTGAAAGCACCATCGCATTGGCTTCCACGATGTATTCGTTAGCGGCAGCCTCTGCCAACCAGGTTGAAAATGCCGCGAGCGGATCAGCAGGTAGGTTTTCCAATCCAACATCGCCATAAGAGCGACGCATCGAACGGATGGCATCGCGGGTCAGGCTCTGCTCAGGCTTTTCGCTCATGTCTGTATCTAACGTCACTTTCGTCCCCGCGTCATCTTGAGGCAGGGATGGTCGCGCGCACCCTGCTTTCGGGTGCAGAATTGGCGCCATAAGCGAATGCGCCGGCCACCGGCGCCAGACTGGAGCTACACCGTGTCAGATGATTTCAAGCCAGGACTCGAAGGCGTTATTGCATTTGAATCAGAGATTGCTGAGCCAGATAAAGAAGGTAGTGCGCTCCGTTATCGCGGTGTAGATATTGATGATCTCGTTGGTCGCGTTTCATTTGGAAACGTATGGGGGCTTCTTGTTGATGATCAATTTAATCCAGGACTCCCAAACGCAGAACCATTCCCACTTCCAGTTCACTCAGGTGATGTGCGCGTAGATGTGCAATCTGCAATTGCGATGCTTGCACCAGCGTGGGGCTTTAAGCCAACTCTAGATATTTCAGATGAAGAAATTCGTGGCAACCTTGCGCGTACATCTGTCATGGTTCTTTCATATTTGGCGCAAGCAGCTCGTGGAATTATCGCTGCGCCAGTTCCAGAATCAGAGATTGATAAGGCGCACACTGTTGTTGAGCGCATGATGATTCGTTGGCGTGGAGAGCCTGATCCACTTCATGTTCGCGCAATTGATGCTTACTTTGTATCTGCTGCAGAGCACGGAATGAATGCATCCACATTTACCGCTCGCGTTATTGCATCAACTGGTGCAGATGTTGCAGCCGCACTCTCTGGTGCAATTGGTGCGATGTCAGGTCCGCTCCATGGTGGTGCTCCTTCTCGTGTACTTCACATGATTGAAGAAGTTGAGAAGACTGGTAACGCCGAGGCATACGTGAAGGGACTCCTTGATCGCAAAGAGCGCTTGATGGGATTTGGTCACCGTGTTTATCGCGCAGAAGATCCACGCGCTCGCACACTTCGTCGCACAGCAAAAGAACTTAATGCTCCACGTTATGAAGTTGCTGAGGCGCTTGAAAGAGCAGCACTCAAGGAACTTCGTGAGCGCCAACCAGATCGTGTCCTCGAAACAAACGTTGAGTTCTGGGCAGCAATTATTTTGGACTTCGCAGAAGTTCCAGCCCCGTTGTTTACATCGATGTTTACTGCAGCTCGCACAGCGGGTTGGTCTGCACACATCCTTGAACAAAAGCGCACCGGTCGTTTGATTCGTCCATCAGCTCGCTATGTCGGCAAGGCTCCTCGCAAGCCAGAGGATGTCGTCGGCTGGGATGCTACGGTCGAGCAGCTCCACAAGTAATTCTTTTCGTTCTTTTCAACCAAAAGACTGTGCAAATGGGGCTGTAAACGCTCCCATTTATAACATTTCGATAAAGTCGCGGTAGGCACGGTTTTTTGCATGCCTACAAATTTGATTAGGCGAGTTCAACCATAAAGAATGGGATCCTCGATCGGGGGTTTACCCTAAATCGACATCACTTCTGATTTACACCCTCGTAAGCAGAATGAATCCATGGAGGAAATTGATGACAAAGAAGCGTTATAGCGCAGTTGGCTTCGTTGCCGCTGCCGCAATCGCAGTTTCTGGTCTTTTCGTTCCATCAGCTAATGCAAATAACGAAATCGTTGTTTGGGCAGATGGAGATCGCGGACCAAACCTAGTTAAGGTTCTAGCGGAGAAGAGTGACTGGGTTTCTGGTTACACAATCACCGTTAAGTCTTTCTCAAACTTTGATGCGCTCAAGGATGCCTTTGATAAGGCTACTGATGCATCTGGTCCTGACATCGTCATGGGCGCAAATGACTGGGTTCCAACCGGAGCAAAGAGCGGAAAGCTTGCACCAATTACATTGACAGCTTCACAAAAGGCTCGCTTTACATCTGGTCAGCTCTTTGACCTTACATACAAGGGCAAGCTTTACGGAGTTCCTGTCGATGTAAACAACGTAGCAATGATCTACAACACAAAACTTGTAACAACTGCACCAAAGTCATTTGGTGAAATGGTCAATTACTACAAGGCCAACAAAACTTCAAAGGGCCTCAAGGCTGGTCTCTGCGTTGCAGGTGGCGGAATGTCATGGGGAGCACACTCAATCTTCTCTGCTCTCGGTGCTGATGCTTATCAGTTCGATGCACGTGGAAAGATCGTATACGACCGCTCATTTAACGGAACAACATTCGGAAAGAATGTTCGTACCTACCTTCTTGATGGTAAGAAGAGCAATGGCTTCTTGCCAGCATCAGATGCTGGTTGCAAGGACAACTTCCTTGATGGAAAAGTCCCATTTGCAATCATCGGAAACTGGGAGTGGAAAGATTACGTAGCTAAGGGCTTCACCATGAACCTTATGCCGGTTCCAGGCGTTGTTGCTAACAAGCCAGGCAAGATGTTCGGTTCAGTCTCAGGTGCGCTTCTCACCACATTTGCTGCAAAGCACGGAGTAGAAGCTGGCGCTAAGTCACTTCTTACAAACTTCTTTGGATCAACTGATGGTCAAGTTCGCTACCAGAAGATTGAAGGACGTCCACCAGCTGAAAAGGGTGCCGCACTTGATGCAACTGTTTCAGCTGCGCAGCGTGGCTTCGGTTCTGCTGCATCACTTTCAAGCATTCCACAGATTGGCGCATTCCTAAATAACAATGCAGGCGGCGCTAACTACTGGGATTCAGCTCCAGCGTATTGGACAGCTGTTCTCGTAGATGGAAAGGACGCTGTAGTTGAGGGCAATAAGCTCGCAGCTATCTGGCGTGCAAACACCACAGCTGGAAAGTCTGATCTCTAAGAAGAATCAGTAAATTAGAAACTAATGCGGGCGAAGCAATTCGCCCGCATTAGTTCTTATTTGACCGAGAGGTAAAATCGCAAAATGACTTCATTCTTTACGGGCAAGGTTTCTTTTGTCCTAAAGCTAGTAGTTGTGCTGTTGCTCTCGTCCGTCCTTGTGACCCTGACACAAAGTGCGTTTGCCCAAAAAGAATATTTCATCGCAGGATTTCTCGCGATCACAATTCTGTTACTGGTTTTGACATACCTAACGAAAATTTCAATTCCGCTTAAATTCTTTTTACCAGGAATTCTCCTGCTCATCGCGTTTGTACTCTCGCCAATTCTTTTCACAGTGACGATGTCTAGCTACAACTACAAGACCGGCAACATTATTTCAAAGAGTGAAGCAATTGAGCAGATCAAAAATCGTGGCTTTGAGTCAGATGCTGATGGAACATCATTTGATATAAAAATTGGACGCTATGACAATCAGGAAGCGATTTTGGTCTCAGACTCGATTAATGGGGCGTATTTCATATCAACTGAAAATAATCGCATCCCACTCATTGCGCAGGATCTGACAGTCAATGAATATGGGGTTGCCGAAAGCGCCCCGGATTTCCAAACACTTTCAGATGCAGAAATGGCTAATGCAGACGAGATCTACTCTCTCAAGCGTTTCAAGTATCAGGACGAATACTTCATTGCTCTAGAGGGTTTTGAAGTCGGAATAGTTTCTCGACAGGTGCTCGCCTTCGATGAAGTTAACGACCAATTTAAAAACATAATCTCTGGCGAAATTTATACTGACAACGGCCGAGGAAACTTTGCTATTGAAGGCAGCCCTGATCAGTACCTCGAGCCTGGATGGCGAGCCCCTATCTGGTTCGAAAACTACACAAAACTATTTACTGAAGAACGGCTACGCGCCCCACTCGTCAGTGTCTTTATCTGGACTATTACTTTCGCGTCATTATCGGTGCTCACCACCTTTGCACTCGGCTTGCTACTTGCACTAGCACTGAATAAACCAATTCGCGGGCGCCGGGTTTATCGTTCGATTTTGATTTTGCCTTATGCGATGCCAAGCATTATGTCGATCCTTATATGGGGCGGAATGTTTAACACTGAATTCGGTGCGATCAATAATCTTCTGGGCACCGATATCGCATGGTTCCAAAGTCCGACTTTTGCAAAATTTGCGATCATCTTGGTTAATCTGTGGCTTGGTTTTCCTTACTTCTACCTCATCTCAAGTGGTGCCTTACAAGCGATCCCTTCCGAGCTTCTTGAAGCTGCCTCGATAGACGGTGCAAACCCACGTCAAATCTTTAGACAAATCACACTGCCGCTACTCCTTCAAATTCTTTCACCGTTACTCATTGCATCGTTCGCATTTAATTTCAATAACTTCAATTTAATTTACCTTCTTACTGGAGGTGGCCCGAGAGCAGAACTTGATGGTGAGTTGGCGGGAGCTACAGATATCCTCATTAGCTTTACATACAAGATTGCATTTGGATCTTCAGTTCAAGATCTAGGCTTAGCAAGCGCGATTTCCCTTGTCATATTTGTACTCGTTGCCTCCATTTCAATGTATGGGCTTCGTAAATCGAAGGTATTGGAGAGTTTCCAATGAGCATCTGGCTTCGCACCAACGCATGGCGTCATGCGGTAATTATCTCGGTTTGCCTGTTCTCACTTTTCCCACTTTATCTAGTAGTAATTTCTTCCTTTAACTCAACTGGAAGCCTTCGTCTAGATTCATTTATTCCACGGGAAATCTCTTTCGCAAATTACAAAATGCTCTTCAACGATCCAACAATCCCATACATGATCTGGGTGAAGAATTCACTTATCGTCGCTGGCGCAACTGCCGTACTTTCTGTCACTATCGGATCAGCATCAGCATTTGCTTTCAGTCGTCTCAACTTTAAAGGGCGCAAGACGGGTATCCAACTTCTGCTTCTTGTACAGATGTTCCCGGCGATCCTTGCAATCTCTGCGGTCTACGTCATCATGGAGCGCGTCTATACATTTGCACCAAGTATTGGGTTAGGAACACAAGCAGGACTTCTCCTGATCTATCTCGGTGGCGCGATGGGCGTAAATATTTGGCTACTTAAGGGCTTTGTGGATTCGATTCCTAAAGAGCTCGATGAAGCTGCAAAGATTGATGGGGCATCGGCCGTGCAAACGTATTGGTTGATCTTTATGCCACTAGCTGCACCAGTACTGGCCGTTGTTGCTCTCTTAAGCTTCATTGGTACATTTAACGAGTTTATTCTTGCTCGACTTTTCTTGGTCGATATGGAATCTCGTACCGTCGCTGTTGGTCTGCAGCAGTTTATCGGCGGACAGTACTCCGAAAACTGGGGCCCATTTGCCGCGGGCTCAATTATCGCTTCAGTTCCAATTGTCATTATCTTCTTAAGTCTTCAGAGATACATTGTTAACGGTCTCACCGCCGGATCTGTAAAAGGCTAATGTTTAAAAAGCTCATTGCAGGGATTGCACTTTGTGCATTAGTCATTCCATATTCTGCAGCAGCACAAGATTTGGTAAAACCACAGGTTGGACTTTCTAAAGATGTTATCTACTTTGTTTTTCCTGATCGTTACCGCAATGGCGATACAACTAACGATTTGGCCGGAGGAAGCACCGTTGATCCAACATCCGGCTATGACCCAACAAGCACAGCCCACTTTCATGGCGGTGATCTCAAAGGACTTACAGGAACATGCCAGCCAGGCGATGATGGTTTAGCGCGAATCAAGGCACTTGGGTTTACTGCAGTGTGGATGACTCCGCTAGTCACTCAGGTTAATGGGACAACTGCCGGTGCTGGTTATCACGGATACTGGGGTAAGGACTTTCTCAATGTTGACCCTCACCTTGGCACAAATGAAGATTTATTAGCTCTTTCTGCCTGCGCAAAGAAACTTGGTCTCAAGTTAATTCTTGACATCGTTACAAACCATACGGGAGATGTTATTCAGTATGCAGACAGAACTGCATTTCTGCCGGAAGATCAAAAGAATGCAAAAAATCCTGCATGGTTAAATAAGTTAGATAACTATCACAATGCGGGAAGCTCCAGCAGTTGCTGGGGCGAAGGTCGCTGCGAGCAGATCGGTGACTTTTACAGCCTTGATGATCTAGCAACCGAAAAACCAGAGGTGTATCAGGGCTGGGTCGATGTCTACGGACAGTGGATTAAAAAATATGGTTTTGAAGGTTTTCGTGTAGATACAGCACGCCATGTAGACGATAAGTTCTTTATCAATTGGTCCCCTGGTATCAAGTCCGCCGCACAAAGTGTCGGAATCAATAACTTCACTATCTTTGGTGAAGTTTGGGATATCAACCCAATGAACTTGGTTACATACGTTCGAGAGAAAAAGATTGAAACGGTCCTAGATTTTGCATTCCAGCGCACAGCTACGCAATTTTCTGCTGGTTATTCAGATGCATCAGTTCTTGCCACACTCTTTGATGCCGATGATCAGTACACGACATCAATTTCCAACGCCTCAAATCTTGTTACTTTCTTGGGCAATCACGACATGGGCCGCGTGGGCTTTCTCATTCCCGCTGCACAAACCAGTGCTAAGAACGATCTCTTGGCACGAACAAAATTGGCTCACGCTCTGATGTATTTCTCTCGGGGAATTCCTACTGTTTATTACGGCGATGAAGTCGGAATGACGGGTTCAGGTAATGGCGGTGATCAACGAGCACGACAAGACATGTTCGAAACAAAGATAGCTGCCTGGAAGAGCGAAGCACGGGTTGGATCAGAGCCAGTAGGGGACGGAAACTCATTTACAAATAGCGCTAACCACCCACTCGCCCTATATATCGCCGAACTAGCAAAGCTACGCGCCACTTATCCAGCTCTAGCCAATGGGCAGATGCAGATTCGCTCCGCCACAGGAAACACACTTGTGCTCTCCAAATGGGATCCAGTTGAGAAGATTGAGTACCTCGTTGCCTTCAATAACAGTAAGCAACCATCTAAAGTCACTGTGAATACATCAAGTGCGGTGAAGTGGAAGTCACTTTTGGGCGCTTCAACTTTTTCGAATAAAGGAAATGCTGTAACTCTTACGGTGCCAGCATTTGATGCCGTAGTACTTCAATCCTCATCCGTTATGTCTCCAGCGAAAATCACACCTGGAAGTTTAAAAACGCGAATGGATTTTCTCACCGGAATGTTAGAAGTCTCTGCGCCACTAAAGAGTTCAGGCTTGAACCGTGTTGAGTTCTCCGTGAAAGCAGCTGGCTCGACGAAGTGGGTCAGTGCAGGAACAGACTTTAACAGTCCGTATCGTGTGTATCTCTCGTCAAGCGATTACAAGTACGGCAGCAAAGTTTCAATTCGAGCAACCGCATTCAATATCAAGGGAGAAAAAGTTGCCTTCAAACAAATTGAAGCCGTCAACAAGTAATTTGATGAATCATTTACCCCATCACGATGGAAGTGAACTCTACGTCAGTGATAGTGCTCCAAGAATTGGTAAGAAAATCGCCTTGCGTGTTCTTGTGCCAAATACGTATGAATTTAGTAAAGCTTTTATTAGAATTTATGAAGATGGCGAACCTCGTTCTTATGAGCTTAAACTCGAAAAACAAGGAACGGTGGAGAGCTGGTGGAAAGTAAAGGTTGAGATCGTAAATCTCAAAACTTCCTATCGTTTTGTCTTTATCTCAGAGAGTAAATATGAGTGGCTTAATGCCCGTGGTCTGAGCGATCATGATGTACACACCAATGACGATTTCAAGATCGTCGCACTTCCCGAATACCCTCGCTGGATTCGCTCATCAGTTTTTTATCAAATATTTCCGGACCGATTTGCAAAGTCAGATATCGAGAAAGTGATTCCAGATTGGGCCCACCCTCGTGATTGGGACGATGCACCTCGTGGCAGAGATACGACTACTGGGGTTGAGTTTTTCGGAGGTGACCTTAAAGGGGTTGAGGAGCATCTAGATCACCTGAAGAGTCTTGGAATTAATGGCATCTACTTCACTCCCTTCTTCCCAGCCCGATCTAATCATCGTTACGACGCATCGAGCTTTGATCATGCGGATCCCCTGCTTGGTGGCAACGAGGCACTCTTCTCGTTGGTTAAGAAAGCACGTAAATCAAAAATCTCTGTGATGGGCGATCTCACATCGAATCACTGTGGTGCAGGCCACCCTTGGCTTGCAAAGGCGAAGAAGGACAAGAACTCCAAAGAACGCGGATATTTTTATTGGGACAGATCTGTTAAGCACGGGTATGTCGGTTGGTGGGGACATGCTTCGCTTCCAAAGTTGAACTTCAATTCGAAGGCCTTACGCAAAGAAATGTATGAAGGAAAGAATTCGATTGTTCGTAAGTGGCTATCTCCAAAGTTTGGAATGGCTGGCTGGCGTATCGATGTTGGAAACATGACGGGAAGACTTGGCAAAGACGACCTACACGATGAAGTAATGCATGGAATTCGTAAAGCGATGGATGAGACAAATCCAAATGCATGGCTTGTTGCCGAGAATGGTGATTTTTTTGCCTCCGATCTAGATGGACTTGGTTGGCACGGTGCGATGAATTACCAAGGTTTCATGCGTCCTTTATGGAACTGGATCAACCAAAACTCTGAAATCGGTGGAGGATTCCAAGGACTTCCATTTGCTATGCCGCGCATTACAGGTTCACAAATGGTTGAGAGCATGAAATCTTTCACAGCCTCAGTCCCGTGGCGTTCACTGGTTTCAAGTATGGTTCTTCTCGATTCACATGACACTGCACGTATGCGCACCGTTGTTAATGGCGATAGCAATCGTCACCTGAGTGCTATGGCCCTGCTCCTTACATATCCAGGTGTGCCATCGATTTACGCTGGCGATGAAATCGGCCTTGAGGGTGCGTGGGGAGAAGATGGTCGCCGTCCGATGCCATGGGGTAAGAAAGAGCTATGGGATAACGATTTTTTCGCATCAGTCAGTGCTTTGGTTGCTATTCGCAAGACTAGACACGGTCTTGCCGAAGGTGGGCTACGTTGGCTCGCTGTGGAAGATGACTACATACTCTTTATCCGAGAATCAAAGCGCGAGAAAGTTCTAGTCTTTATCTCTCGTACTGGCGTCAAAGCGTCCATCGATTTAGCACCCTTTGGCCTTGCAGTTGAGCGCACCTTGTTTGGTCAGCAAGCTGTAGGTAAGTCCATCTCTATCTCGACCGCAGAGGCAACGCAAGGTATCTGGATCGTTAAATAAAGATTTTCTTTAGCCAGAAAGTTATCGGCTCATCGATATAAGAAGCCCAAGCTTTCTCGTTATGCCCTGTTCGCACATGAACACGACTGAGCATGTCAGAGCCTTGGCGATAGCCTTTCTTTAACATCAATTCATCAGCTCTCTTTTGGAAAGGTTCATAAGCAGCATCTAAGCCCTTTGTTCCGTGGCTCATATAAATTGAATGCTTGCCTGGTGTTGGGAGATTTCCAATAATTGCATCCACTAGTGGATCTCCGCCAAGAGGCCAGTGCGTCGAGAGAGAAAGCGCGGTATGAAAAAGTTCTGGATACTCTGCAACTGCATTAAGCGTACAAAGCCCAGCCATACTCGAACCAATCATCGCTGTTTTCTCGCCTGTCATATCAATCTCTAGTAATTGAGTAAGTTGAGGAACAATCGTGGCAAAGATCTCTTCAAGATACTGATCACCATAGAGTTGATCAACAGTTACTGGGATTAAGTCGCTAACGATTACTTTTACCCCACCACGAAGTACTTTTTCTGGCGCAAGTTCTTTAATTCTCGCCCATGGATTCGCCTTGTTGTTTCCGTTCCAGATTGCGATGACTGCAGGTGGTGTGCTTCCAAGGTGCTGGCTCACACGATTGACTGATTGGCCGACTTCCCACGTTTTTCCACGGTGGGTGCTGGTCTTGCCATCAAAGATATTTTGTCCATCGTGGGCGATCAGCAGAGTATCTGT
>JACCEC012312133.1_pt1 | contig 11384 bp, 13 predicted proteins | sample 7450121 | NCBI WGS metagenome assembly JACCEC01 (sample SAMN15323455, study PRJNA562643) | freshwater metagenome | isolation source: river surface water | place: USA:Blue River Watershed | collected 2017-08-18 | reverse complement strand
TAAGGTAGAGAAGGCTGCTTTTAAGGCGGAAATGTTAGCTAAATCCGTTTCTAGTTCGGAAAATTCACCTTCAGCTGCTACGGTAATCATCACTATGATATTGTCAGTGACAGGAAGTGTTAAAGGCTGATTTGCTGATGCAGAACTGAAATCCAAATTCGCCCCATATCTTTGAGCAGAATCTGTAAATAATTCGTTGACATAATCTCCGGCCTCGCCTTCACTCCAAAAGACATCACCTTCGTTAGCAGCAGAGTACCAATATTCATCATATTGCAGAAAAGTTTGGCACAGTTCCACCAATTCTTCTCCTAGAATTTCTAAATCACCATCAGCATCAATTGCTGTTCTAGCAGCACGGTTGAGAACACCTAAAATGGGTGCTATTTCTTGACCATTGAGATGGAGAAATAAGCGACTGACAACATAACGAGTTCTACCCATCATCCGATTAAAGGTGTTACGCATTTTTCTCTCCTGTAATTTCTTAGTAATTGGTAATTTCTTCCAGTTTTATTTGTCAACAGTTAACAGTTAACCATCACTTTTTAACTCCTCAATGTAGTAAAATCCTTTGATAAAATCTACGGCGTTGCATAAATGCGGCATGAATTAGAGGCTGGAAACCTTGATATTTCCTTCTGTATTAAACAAAATCATCCCATGATTCAGCAACGTCGGTTAATTCCCATAAAATCTCAAATTCCCTGTGCATATTTGGCTAATAATTCTTCTATAGTCATGAATTTGCCTCTGTTATGGCCAACTTTGATAGTTGAACTTGGTACAGTATCCACAGAACAAGCAAAAATTTAGTTCCCCATGAAAATGAAAATTGGTATTTTAGGATTAGGTCTCATAGGTGGTTGTTTAGGTTTTGATTTACGTTCACAAGGACACTATGTTTTAGGTGTAAGTCGTCGTCAATCAACCTGTGAAAAGGCTATTAAGCTAGGTAATGTTGATCAAGCCAGCTTAGAATTGAGTTTGTTAGCATCCGCAGAAGTTGTATTTATTTGTACTCCTATAGGAATGATAGTACCTCAAGTCCAAGAGTTGATTACTCATCTACCCAAGACTACTATTATCACTGATGTTGGTTCAGTTAAAAAACCTATAGTGGAGGAAATTTCTCCTTTATGGGAGAATTTTGTGGGTGGCCATCCTATGGCGGGTAAAACTGATGTGGGTATAGAAGCATCACAACCTAACTTGTTTGTGAATCGGCCTTATGTGATCACGCCCATAGAAACAACACCTAATCATGCTGTCATGGTTGTAGAAGAAATTGTTCGCTCTCTTGGCTCAAATATTTACTATTGTCAACCAGAACAGCATGATCGTGCTGTAAGTTGGATTTCTCATTTACCAGTGATGGTTAGTGCTTCTTTAATAGCTGCCTGTTTAAGCGAAACAGATCCAAAAATCGCCCAACTATCGCAAAATTTCGCCAGTTCTGGGTTTCGAGATACCAGTAGAGTTGGGGGAGGAAATCCAGAATTGGGACTAATGATGGCACAATATAATCGTCAAGCACTACTAAATTCATTACAACAATATCGCCAAAATCTTGACGAGTTTATTCATATAATTGAGGAAGAAAAATGGGCATTATTAGAGGAAAAATTTAAGTTAAATCAACAAGCACGACCTAATTTTCTAGAATAGGTATTTATGTGCTATGAATCAGCAAATCTGCTGTATATTATTTCTACTCTTCCACGCGATAACCGAGTTCTGCTAATCTTACCCGTGAATGTCGCCATTTTGGTTGGACTTTAACAAATAATTCTAAATAAACTTTACCAGCAATGAGTTTTTGAATTTGTTCTCTGGCTGCACTACCGACAGATTTTAACATAGTCCCACCTTTACCAATCAGAATTCCTTTTTGTGAATCTCTTTCAACATGAATTGTGGCTAAAACACGGGTAATTTTTGGGGTTTCTTCAACTAAATCAATGGCGATCGCTACGGAATGGGGAACTTCTTCACGGGTTAGGAATAATATTTGTTCCCTAATCAATTCGCCCATGATAAATTTTTCTGGTTGATCTGTAACTAAATCAGGTGGATAATAAAATGGTCCGGGTTGGAGATGATTAATTAATAGGTTTTGGAGTGCTAATAAATTCGTACCACTTTTAGCAGAAAATTTCACATTTTGCCATTGATAAGTATTCGCCAATTGGATATAAGTTTGATCTATTTTTTGAGAGTCTTCGGGTTGTTGATCAATTTTATTAATACCTAAAATTACAGGGGTGTGACTATTAATTAGTAATTCAGCAATATAGCGATCGCCCGCACCACAAGGAACTGTACCATCAACTACAAACAATACCACATCTACTGATTCAATGGCAATTTTGGCATTTTTGACCAGCACTTCCCCTAGTTGATGATGGGGTTTATGAATACCGGGTGTATCTACAAAAATTAATTGGGCTGTTTTTGTAGTTAAAATACCTCTTAAACGATTACGAGTAGTTTGGGCGACTGGGGAGGTAATGGCGATTTTTTGCCCTACTAACTCATTCATTAAAGTAGATTTACCGACATTAGGACGGCCAATAATTCCAATAAAACCTGATTTGAATCCACCAGGTGCTTCAGGAATCATCACCGCACCAAAATCAGTAAAAATATCATTATCAATATTAGACATTTGTGATTCTAGTTGCATTGTTTATAGTTATGATTAGGAGATTGGTAAGTATTGAGCTATGGAAACTAGATACCCAACTTCTGAACATTGATTGGTAAATTTATTGACCTGATCAAAGCAGAAGTCGGATATCTTACCAGATTAATTATTACATAATTATCGTTCTGAAAAATCAGAAAAAATCAAAATTTTACCGTCCTTTGTAGCACAAATAGTGATCGCTAATTATATTAAATACAGTGTCCTTATTTAATTCACTGAATATGACCATTGCATCAATAGCAGTCAATCCCTATTTAGAAGGAAATTTTGCCCCCATAGCCACAGAAATTACTACTGATACCTTAGAAGTTATGGGAGAACTGCCTCCAGAATTATCCGGGATGTTTGTCCGTAATGGCCCCAACCCCCAATGGAGTCCCATCGGTCAATATCACTGGTTTGATGGTGATGGAATGTTACATGGTGTAGAAATTAGCAATGGTAAAGCTACTTATCGTAATTGCTATGTCAAAACTAAAGGATGGAAGATTGAGAATGAAGCTGGTAAAGCTGTGTGGAGTGGACTTTTAGAACCACCACAAATGGATAACCCCCACGGACCGGGGAAAAATACCGCTAATACCGCCTTAGTGTGGCATAATCAAAAACTTTTAGCATTATGGGAAGGAGGTGCGCCCCATCAGATTAGTATTCCTGATTTAGCAACTATTGGGGAATATACTTACAATGATAAATTAGTTTCTGCCTTTACTGCTCATCCCAAGATAGATCCAGTGACAGGGGAAATGATGTTTTTTGGTTACGGTATTACACCACCCTATGTACAATATGGCATAGTTTCCGCCCCAGGTGAATTATTGCGAACCGTACCTATAGAAATACCAACAGCGGTGATGATGCACGATTTCGCTATTACGGAAAATTATACCATTTTCATGGATTTACCCCTAACATTTAGCCCTGAAAGGATGATGCGGGGAGAACCGATGTTGATGTTTGAGAGCGATCGCCCCGGTCGTTTTGGTATAATGCCTCGTCATGGTGACAATAGCAATATTCGCTGGTTTGAATGTCCTCCTTGCTACGTCTTCCACACCCTCAACGCTTACGAAGCAGGAGAGGAAGTAATACTTATTGCTTGTCGGATGAATTCTACTAATGTTCTTGTTAACCAAGATACACACCGTGATCCGCAAGGAGACATTCCTTTTCTGCACCGTTGGCGCTTTAACCTCAGTACAGGTAAAGTTACCGAAGAAAAATTAGATGACATACCAGGAGAATTTCCCCGTGTCAATGAAAACCTGTTAGGGAGAAAAACCCAATATGGTTATGTGGGAAAAATGGCAGATTCTCAAAATCCCTTATTTGATGGTGTCATAAAATACGATTTTGACAATGGTAAATCCCAAATCCATGAATTTGGTAAAAATCGTTATGGTGGGGAATCCGTATTTGCACCTCATCCCCAGGGTACAGCAGAAGATCAAGGGTGGTTGGTAACATTTGTTTATGATGAAAATTCCCAAACCTCAGAACTTGTCCTTATTAACGCCCAAGATATAACCAGCGCACCAGTAGCGAGGGTAATTATTCCTCAGCGTGTACCATACGGATTTCACGGTATCTGGGTTTCATATTATCAGGATGATTTGCAATAAAAAGCTTTTAAACTAAGCTGTCTTACATTTAATTGTGTAACTAAAGCGGGCAGGATGCCCGCACCACAATATTCAGCTGTGCCGAACGACAAGCAATAAATACATGATTACCTAAACCTACACCAGAATTACCACCAGTTTCTTGCAATGATTATCTCACGGAAAAAGCTTCGCTAAAACGTCGAGTAATAGGTTCAAGAATGAACGTTAATATTGATTTTTGGCGAGTAACAATTTCGGCGTTAGCAACCATACCTGGACTAAATTCTACCTCTTGTCCGCGCACATTCAAAGAATGTTTACTTAACTTAATTCTGGTAGGAAACACTAAACCTAATTCTTTGTCAATGATAGCATTAGGACTTATTTGTAATACTTCACCCTCAACTACACCAAATTCTTGAAAAGGAAAAGTAGCGATTTTAACTTTCGCTTTCATTCCCTGATTAATAAAGCCAATATCGCGGTTAAGAACTTTTACCTCTAGCAGCATTTCTTCTCCTGCTGGTAAAATTGATAATAGTTCTTCTCCTGATTGTACTGGTCCTTTAGTAGCTTTAATTTTGTAAATTGTTCCTGCAAAAGGCGCTTTGATAGTTTCGCCATCTTTTTGTTTTCTAGCTTGTTCTAATTGACCGACAACATTAGTTAATTCTTCTTTGCGTTTATTGATTTGGGTGAGAATTTCACTTTGACGTTCTGAGGTTAAGCGGATAATTTGATTCCGGGCAGTTTGATAAGCTTGTTCTGCTTGACTGATTTCTTGAAATTGAGCAGCGATATCTTTTTCTAAAGAAGTAAATCTATCTTTTGCCTCTGTTAAATTATTTTGATTTTTGGTAATTTCATCAGCATTTCTGATAATATCTGTATTGGCACGATTTAATCTTTCTTTTGATTCTAAATAATCAACTCTAGGTAAAGCACCTGGTTGAATTAAAGTACGAAGATTTGCTTCCCGTTGTTGGGCAATAGATAAGTTGTTATCTAACATAGAACGCAAATTTTTTGCATTCTCTAAGTTTTTTTGCACATTGGTAAAAGTAATTTTAGCATTAGCTAGATTTTCTTGTAAACGACTCAATCGAACTTTGGCTTGTTTGAGTATTGATAGTTGACGTTTAGCTTCTGCTTCTGCTGCTGCTTGTTTAGCTTTATAGTCTAATAAACGAGAGTTTAAGAGTTCATTTTGGAGAAGTGTTCCCGCAGTTTTTTGACCAGAACGTTCAGCTTGTAATCGTTGTAAATCATCCTCAATTAATTTACTAGATTTAGCTAGTCGGTTAACATCAGTTTGTTGAAAATTTGGATCACGTTGAATGAGAATTTGATCTTTTGTGACGCGATCGCCTTCTTTAACTTTCACCGCTAAAATAGAACCATTACCTAAAGCTGTGACTGGTCTTACTTGGGTAGAAGCAATTAATTCTCCTGGTGCGGTTGCCACTTCATCAATTTCGGAAAAATGCGCCCAGGAAATTGTCCCCAATATAACCATACTAATTGTTCCCGCTAATAATCTTGTATAAAGCGGTGGTAATTCCTGTACTGCTTTCCCCAATTGGTACGATAATTGTTCTTCTGGTTTAGCAAATCTTTCTTTGGTTTGACGCGCTTGCACAGCATTTGCCGCTAGGGAAAATTTCATAATTTGTGACTTTTGTTAGTTGTTTTTTTATGATTAATTAGTAAATAACTAAATGTTTAATATTAAGCTATATCTAGATCAAATATTGTTATCTAGGTAACTACTTTGCACATATTTAGATCCCGGACTTTTCAAACAAATGGAGGATTTATCCTGATTAATTATTGTGGTTATTTCCATAACATGATAATTATTATCTAAATCGTCTGTATTTATTCCTACAGTTAGAAGCAAATTTATCTACAATATACGTTAATAAGCTAGTAGCTTATGGCCAAGAAAGTAAAATTTTAACTTTATGATTTATCACAGCGAGGCGATCGCATCTCGTCAAGAGGGGAATTTTTCAGGTGTTGGGGGTCTTGATTTATATTACCAAAGCTGGCATCCCGGATGTGAAGTAAAAGGGATATTAGTCCTTATACATGGACTTGGAGGACACAGTGGAGTTTACAAGACTATTGTTGAATATTTGTTGTCAAAGGGATATGCTATCTATGGTCTTGATTTACGTGGACATGGACTTTCTCAGGGTCAAAGAGGATACATTAATACCTGGGCTGAATTTCGTGATGACTTGCAAACTTTCCTCAACTTGATTCAAAAGCAACAACCGGGATACCCGATTTTTCTATTGGGACATAGCATGGGGGGAGTAATTGCGTTAGATTATACTCTGCATTACGTACAAGATAAGTCTGCGTTGTCAGGTGTGATTGCTTTTGCACCCAGCATTGGTAAAGTGGGAGTACCACTGAGTCGGGTAATTTTAGGTAAGTTACTCTCCCAGGTGTGTCCGCGTTTTTCCTTAAATATTGGTTTAGATGTTAACGCTGGTTCACGAGATCAGAAAATTTTAGATTCTTATACTCACGATAAATTACGCCATACTCTGGCTACTGCTAGGTTATCTACAGAATTTTTTGCGACAGTAGATTGGATTCATGCTAACGCAGAAAAATGGCAATTACCACTGTTAATTTTACATGGTAGTGCTGACAGAATTGCGTTACCCGCAGGAAGTGAAATTTTTTATCAAAAAGTAATTTATCCAGATAAGTTAAGAATTGAATATCCAGGAGGCTATCATGATTTACACTATGATATTAATTATCTTGAGGTCATAACTGATTTAGGTAATTGGCTGGATCAACATTTATAGGACTTACGCAAGTGGCGCATTGGTAGGGTACGTCACGTGAGATGTCTCTACTAATGGCGATGAATACGAAATAGATAAAACCCAGCTAGTGTGAGAATAAAAATCATAGTTACAGAATAGCTAATGACATCTTTAACTAAAAAAGAAATCCAATCTTTTCTTAATTCTTGTTTAAACTTGAGTTCTCGTAATTTCCGCTCAAGTTCTATATCTTCTTGATCAGGTGGTCTGGTGTAAGAACTAATCTGTAAATCATCAATAACTGCTTCTGGAGGATGGGAATTTTGCAAATTATCCAAGCTAGAATTAGAACTAATTAAAACCATTGGCAAATTATCCTGGTTGAGATTTTTTATCTCCTTTTTAATCACAGTTTTCACAATTTTGATGATTACATCTTCTAAGTTTTTATCTGCCATATTTTGTGATTGTGAAGCTTGATCGTAATGAGTAATATCCCTGACTTCTTTGGAAATTTTATCAATAAATTATGGGTAGTTCTGAGAGGTCGGGGATTTAAATGCTATTAGATATAGGAGAGAAAATTATACTAGGGATAATTCATGAATTGTCCCTAGAAGGGTTTGGTAGTTATGCACATTTAATTACCACCAGATGTCTATTTAACATCGGGATTAAAAATATTCACCAAAACTTGGACGAGGTTATTTCTTTGCTGACGGGTAAGTTTAGTAATGGTAGTGCGATCACTTGCCAAAGGATTTTGTTTTAAACTATCATTACCTGGATAACTTTCAGTATATATCGGTTCATTAGCATCCAAATAATCAGCTAAAGTTAGTTTCCAGTCAAAGCGATAAATAGGCGATCTACCTTTAGTATAAATATGATAGCGAATCAGACGACTAGCCAAAGTATTATTTTCGTCCACTTGTCCGGTTATTTTACTAATAAACTGATTTTCTTTGGGTAAATCAGGAATTTGTTGATATACTTTTTGCCAAATATCACTATTAGCAAGTATTTGAGCATTTGCGGCTGAAATATGCCATAAGTTGTGATTTCCTGTTCCCAAAACGACCATCACCACTGTTATTAAGGTAATAATCAATGGTGAAAAAAATTGCCACCTGAGAAATTTTTTATGTTTCATTTGCATGATCCAAAAGACCGTCAAACCCATGATAGAGATGACGGTGATGTGTTTACCTTTTATAATTCACCGATAATTTCTGGCTGATTTAGTTCATCAGACATTTCAATAATCGCTCTGAGGACGGGTTTCATGATGGCATCTTCATTATTTTCAAAATCTTCATAACGTCGCCGTTTAGCACGATTTGCTACTTGCACCGTAATGCGATAGCGATTGGATGCGGCACTAATTAATTCTTCTGCACGGTGCATGATTTGAGACTGGGTTGTCTCGAACTTGGAACGCTTAAGCATAATTGATGACTCTGAAGATTCTATCCCAGTTTACCCGAAATTCAAAAATCCGGGTTATTTTTATTTGTTAATTTTAGATCTGGACAGCCAAAATTGACTTTGGTAAATTTCTTTAACTAAGATAATGAGACTGATAACTTGCCGTATTTGTTGAATTTGCTGTTTACGAATCTGGTTTTTTAAACGGAGGTTATGAATGTTTTCTGCACCTTTATAAATATTCTCTGGTGTTATCTGGAGGAGTTGATAAATAGCCTGTTCAAATTGATTCAAGCTATGGGCAACAAATGCCAATATCTGGGTTACTTTTCGTAATTTTTGAGCTAAATAAAGGAGTATGAGGGAAATAACAATATTAACTAGAACAACGATAGTTACCATTTTTGGTTCTTCGGTACTTACTGTGCTAAATCATTTTGTGAACCCATGAAATCCTTATATTGTAAGCATTTTACCTTAATTCATTGATGAATTTGATATAAATTTGGCATCAAAAACAATGAAATACTTTACTTATATGGGTTGTGTAGTAAATAAACTCATATTGACCTTCCAAGAAATTTGAGTATTTTTTTATTTGGAAGTCCCTAAGATTAAGATAGAATTTGATAAATCTGACTTTTTAATTTTTGCTATGACCCAAAACCCTAAAGCAATAGTTGTATTTGATATAGATGGAGTTATCCGGGACGTTAGCGGCTCATATCGTCGCGCCATATCTGATACAGTAGAATATTTTACAGATCAGGCATATCGTCCCACACCTGTGGACATTGATAACCTGAAATCAGAAGGAATTTGGAATAATGATTGGGAAGCGTCCCAAGAATTAATTTACCGCCATTTTGTTAGTCAAGGACAGCAACGGGAAGAAATACAATTAGATTATACAAACATTGTTAATTATTTCCAAAGTCGTTATCGTGGTACAGACTCCCAAAATTGGAATGGCTATATTTGTCATGAACCTTTATTGGCACAACTAAGTTATTTTCAAGAATTAACTAACTCTGGTATTGCTTGGGGTTTTTTCAGTGGTGCTACTCGCTTAAGTGCTAATTATGTTTTAGAAAACCGTTTGGGTTTACAGTCTCCTGTCTTAATTGCTATGGAAGATGCACCCGGTAAACCTGATCCAACTGGACTTTTTGCTACTATTAATATATTAGAAAATGGTAGTAATCACAAACCAACAGTTGTCTATGTCGGTGATACGGTAGCAGATATGCACACTGTAGAAAAGGCAAAAGCTGTAGATAGTTCTCGCACTTGGTTAGGCGTTGGTGTATTACCTCCCCACGTTCAAGAAACAGCACAAAGATGTGAAACTTATGCACAGAAGTTAATACAAGCTGGGGCAAATATAGTCTTGAATAATGTCCAAGAATTAACAATTAAGACAATTACCCACTTATTTGAATATAGAATTGGCTGATACTCAACCCTTACAACTATGCCACTAATTAGTCTCATTGCCGCCATGTCCGAAAATCTGATTTTGGCTGACTCCACAAAGGAACATATTCATTTTGGTATTCCCTGGAATATTCCCACAGATGAACGTCATTTTATCGAAATTACTCGACGGCATCCTGTAATTATGGGGCGGAAAACCTATACTACTTTTAATACACCAATTCGCAATTGTACAAATATCATTATCACTAGAGATCCTAATTTTGAAGCTTTTGGCTGTGTGGTATTTAATTCACTAGAAACAGCGATCGCCTGGACAAAAATGAGTGAAACAGAGGAAATATTTATTGCCGGTGGTGGGGAAATTTATGCTCAGTCCATTACATTTGCTGATAAGTTGTATTTAACTATTGTGGAAGGTAATTTTCAGGGAGATATATACTTTCCTGAATTTGCTAATTTTGGAGAAATTACGAAAGAGGAAAAGTTGCAAGAAAATGGCTTTAATTTTAAGTTTCTGGAAATTGAAAGGTGCGTTAAAGAAATAACGTCACCTCCGATAATTGGATAATTTATTTTGTTAACTTCCCTTATTGTAATTTCAAAAATTTATCCAAAGCTGCCGCCATAGTTGGTGGCCAGCGCCGGATATTTGTTACCCAGTTCATATCTTTATAGCGGGTATCAAGTCCATAAGCTGCTACCCAATTACTTTCCGCTTCGCCTTTATTTCCTGTTACCCAATAAGCGGCTGTTAAGGCGGCTCGCATATCAGCAAATCGGGGATATTTACGGACTATATTTCGCATTTCCCGAATGGCTTTTTCTGTTTGACTGGTTTCATATAAAGCTAGGGCATAATTAGCACGAGCAAAGGCAAAATTTGGGGTTATTTCTGTAGCTTTTTGGTAATCTAAAATAGCTTCTTGCCATTTCCCTAAACCTGCTTTGGCATTACCTCGATTATTATAGGCCATGGCATCTTTAGGATCTAATTCTAATACATGATTGTAATCAGCGATCGCTTCTTCCCATTTTCCCAAACCTTCTAAGGCTGTTCCCCGATTCAAATAAGGATCTGTAACATTGGGTGCAAGTTCTACAGCTTTGTTATAATCTGCTAATGCCTCTTGCAACTTATTCTGACTTACACGAGAATTACCGCGATTACTCCATGCTCCCGCATTGGTGGGAAATTTTTCAATGATTTGTGTCCAATAATTTTCCGCAGTCACAAAATCACCTTGTTCTGTAGCGATAAAGGCTTTTGTTGCTAGTTCATCCCCTGCTTGTAACTCTTCCGGAGTGATGGTTTGAGATTGTGCCATAACTGGAGTATTCCAGCCAAAAACCAGTAACAAACTCAGGAAAATACCAATTAATTTAATCATCTAATTCAGATATGATATGCAACAG
>JACCEC011729223.1_pt1 | contig 11389 bp, 12 predicted proteins | sample 7450121 | NCBI WGS metagenome assembly JACCEC01 (sample SAMN15323455, study PRJNA562643) | freshwater metagenome | isolation source: river surface water | place: USA:Blue River Watershed | collected 2017-08-18 | reverse complement strand
CACAATTGCATTTATTGGCCTTGGCAATATGGGGCGTCCGATGGTTGGGTTTTTATTAAAAGCAGGTCATCAGTTACGCATTTATGCCAGACGTCCTGGGGTTTTTCAGAATGAAGCTAAATCGTTGATTGATGCAGGTGCTGTTGCTTGTTCATCTCCAGCTGAAGCTGCTCAAGGTGCTGATTTCATCATCACTAACGTGATGGGTCCTCAAGATGTTGCACAGGTTTTGTATTTGGGCCCAGACTCGGCCATTCAGGGAGCTAAATCAGGCGCAATTTGTATTGATCACAGCACGATTGATCCTCAAAGTACAAAAGATATCGCTGCTGCCATGGCTGTTCAAGGAATTAAGTTTGTGGATGCGCCGGTGAGTGGTGGTGTAAAGGCTGCCACAGAGGGAACTTTGGTCATGATGTTGGGCGGAACAGATGATGATGTCGCTCAAGTAAAAGAGATTGTTAAAAACTACACTAAGACAGTGACCCATATTGGTGGTGTTGGTCATGGTCAAGTAGCTAAGTTATGTAACCAAATTGCTCAAGTGATCAATATTCAAGGTGTTGCCGAATCCCTTCGTTTTGCAGAAGTGAATGGCGCTGATCTTCAAAAAGTTTTTGAGGCGATTTCTGGTGGGATGGCAGGAAGCCGGATGTTAGATTTGATGGGTCCCAAAATGGTGGCAAGAGACTTCAAAGCAGGCATTGAAGCTCGATTGCATGCCAAAGATTTCTTCTTGGTTAAAGACGTTGCAAATGAGGCTGGAATTCAGATGCCAGCCTTGCAAACAGTGGCTTCGCAGCTAGAGAAGCTCATGGAGTCTGGGTGGGGGTATGACGACACTTCTTCACTTCTAAGAGTACTTGAGGCATAATAGCGGTCTTGCCTCAATTTGAGGCATGCACACAGTGCGCCGCGGTGGTGAAATTGGTAGACACAGGAGACTCAAAATCTCCCGCCCAAAAGGTGTGACGGTTCGAGTCCGTCCCGCGGCACCAAACACTCAATCTCTAATTTTTATACGAATTTTTTGACGATTATTTGAAAGATTTATTCAAATAATTTTTGGGCGTTATTCAATGCCCAATCTTTGAGATCAATATTTTCTGGTTTTGATAATTCTTGATGCAGTTGATCATGGAGTTCAACTTGGCCATTTTCAAGAATCTTAAGAGGCAATTGATTGCCGTCGTCAGGTAAAAGTTCTACAACTTCACTGATTATCTCTAAAAGTCTCTCTGCTTTTTGATAGTCTTCAGAGTTCATAATCCAATTTATATAATTTATAAGTCTAGATACTATCACTTATTTAGGGCGTAATAGACTCACCCCTTAAGTATGAAACGATTAGAATGATCAAGTGATCGATATCAATGCCAAAATTCGCGCTTATTTGCTTTATTTAAAGCAATGTAAGGAGCTTGACGCCAAATATGATCTTGATCATAACGAAATCAAGCTCTTGAATGAGGTCGCGCTCGCAATCATGTCTAATAAACCATTGACGGTTTCTAAGGCGTTAGAGATTCAAGCAATCGCATCTCCGGCAACGATTCATGCTGCTATGAAAAGATTAGTGGTTAAGCAAATGTTGGTTCAGGTACCATCTAAAGATAGCCGTACAAAATATCTAGAGCTGACAAAATTGGGTTTGAAAAGATATTCTGAGTTATCAGAAATTACAATTTCATCTACCAAATAATTCATAGAAAAAGTTCTTGAATAGGTCTAATTAATGCTTGCATACCGACACGCCTTCCATGCTGGCAATCATGCTGATGTTTTAAAGCATTGCGTTCTTCAGCAAGTCTTGGCGTATATGAATCAAAAGGACAAGCCGTATTGGGTGATTGACACTCATGCGGGTGCTGGCATGTATTCACTGGCTTCTGACTATGCCAATAAAAAATCTGAGTATTTAGATGGCATTGCTCGTTTGTGGGATTGCAAAGATTTACCAGAAGTGTTGCAAGAATATGTCGACTTGATTCAACTCTGTAATGCTAAAGGTGATTGGTCTTTATATCCCGGCTCTCCTGAGGTGATTCGTCGTTCGATTCGGCCTGATGATCGGATGCGCTTGTATGAATTACATCCGACTGATTTTGATATTTTAGAAGAACACTTTGAGCGTGATCGTCAGGCTAAAGTCTTTAAAGGTGATGGCTTCGCATCCCTGAAGGCATTGTTGCCTCCGCCAACTAGAAGGGCGGTGGTGTTCATGGATCCTCCTTATGAAATTAAATCGGATTATCCAAAAGTCATTGAAGCATTGCGTGAAGGTATCAAGCGTTTTGCGGAAGGTGTTTATATCGTTTGGTATCCGATACTCACACGAGGTGATCACGTTTATTTGATTGATCAACTGCGTGAGTTAACAGATAAAAATCTGAACATATCAATGACTGTTCAAGAACCTGATGCACAGGGCTTCGGTATGTTGGGTAGTGGGCTGTTCATCATCAATCCACCATGGACCTTGGCAGAAAAAATGCAGTCAGTGATGCCATATTTGACAGACAAGCTAGCCCAATTTAATGGCGCTAGCTTTCAAATTGATTAAATCTATTATTTAAATCTGATAATCAACTGTTTCACCAGACATCGCCTGATCGACTAATTTGCGTGTCAGTGTTGGTGAGAACAATTCAATAAATGTATATACAAATGAGCGTAAATAAGCATTTTGCTTAATCGCTATTTTTGTCACGTTATTGCCAAATAGATGACCTGCCTGAATTACTCGTAAGTTGCGATCACGATCAGCATCATAGGCAACTCCCGCGACGATTCCGATACCCATGCCTGTTTCTACATAAGTCTTGATCACGTCAGCATCGATCGCTTCGAGAACCACATCAGGGTGAAGATTTTTGCTATTGAAGGCTTTATCAATTTTGCTTCTGCCAGCAAAAGCCTGATCGTAGGTAATGATGGGGTATTCAGCCAAATCTTCTAGTGAAATATTCTTTTTAGCCAAAAGAGGATGGTCTGGTTGAACGGCAATCACGTGCTGCCATTGATAACCCGGCAAGGAGAGTAATCCATCAATACCAGCGATGCCCTCTGTTGCAATGGCAATGTCAGCTCGGTCATGGATGAGCATATCTGCAATTTGCTGAGGGCTACCCTGTTGAATGCTGACCCTGACCTTGGGGAATAGTTTTGTAAATTCAGTCAAAACGCGAGGTAATGCATAGCGTGCTTGAGTATGGGTGGTGGCAATAACGAAGTTACCTTGGTCCTGAGCGGCAAAATCCTTGCCAACCCGCTTCAAGGTTTCAACTTCCAACAAAATTCTTTCAATAGAAGTTAGTATTCGCTTACCTGGCTCGGTAAGATTTCTTATCCTTTTGCCGTGACGTCTAAAGATATCAACGCCCAATTCGTCCTCTAATTCCAGGATGGCCTTCGACACCCCAGGTTGGGATGTAAATAGGGTTTTGGCAGCTTCTGTCAGATTGAAGTTCTGGCGTACGGCTTCACGGACGAATCTAAATTGATGTAAGTTCATTTTTCAGTCATTTCTATATATGTTTATTCGTATATTAAAACGATTTTATATTATTTGTGGAAATGATGGTGAATCTATAAAGTTCTGCCCATGCAAGAACTTTTCACAAATTTATATCCATTTGCCATCTCTGGCGCTCTCATTGGTCTATTGGTGGGCCTAACAGGTGTAGGCGGTGGTTCTCTCATGACTCCAATTTTGACTCTCTTTTTTGGGGTCCCTCCGGGTATCGCTGTTGGTACTGACCTAGCTTTTGCTGCTTTGACCAAAGGTGTTGGCACGGTGGCCCATCGTGTTCATGGGCATGTTCGCTGGGATATCGTCGGTTATCTTGCTTTGGGTAGCTTGCCATCAGCAGTCGTGACTATTCTGTTGATGAAATATTTTGGCGGCATTGATCAAAGTTGGCAAAGTGCCATCAAGGTTTCAATCGGTATCTCAGTATTTTTGACAGCACTGTCATTGGTCTTCCGTAAGACTCTTCTTCAGTGGATTGAAAATCATCCTAAGGCGCAATTGCAAGGTCGAGCTCAGCGCACAGCAACCATCCTTGTTGGATTAGTGATTGGCGTATTGGTCACTATCTCATCCATTGGCGCTGGTGCGATTGGTGCCACCTTAATTCTTTTGCTCTATCCCAAATTACGCGCAGCTGAAGTAGCTGGAACAGATATTGCCTATGCGGTACCTCTAACAGCACTAGCAGGCCTAGGCCATTGGTGGTTAGGGAATGTGCACTTCGATTTATTAACAGGTTTGTTGATTGGATCTGTACCAGGTATTTGGTTGGGTGCGCGCTTATCGAAGTCTTTGCCAGAAAAGCATGTACGTAGCACTTTAGCAATGACGCTGACTTTGGTTGGCATCAAATTAGTTTCTTAAGAGGCAGAACGATGTACCAGTACGATGAAATTGATCAACGTTTAGTTGATGACCGTGTGGCTCAGTTTAGAGATCAGGTGAAACGTCGCTTGTCTGATGATTTGAGCGAAGAAGAATTCCGCCCATTACGTTTACAAAACGGCTTGTATTTGCAACGCCACGCCTACATGCTGCGCGTTGCTATTCCATACGGCTTATTCAATTCAAAGCAACTACGTACTTTGGCGCATATCGCCAATAAATATGATCGTGGTTATGGCCACTTCACAACACGTCAAAATATTCAGTTCAACTGGCTCAGTTTAGAAAATACGCCAGAAATTTTGGCTGAATTAGCCAAAGTGCAAATGCATGCCATCCAAACCTCAGGAAATTGCATCCGCAATATCACCAGCGATCCTTTTGCAGGTGTTGCGGGCGATGAGATTGTTGATCCACGCGTTGTTTGTGAATTACTTCGTCAGTGGTCTACTTTGCACCCAGAGTTTGCCTATTTGCCACGGAAATTCAAAATTGCAGTGTGTGCATCAAAAGAAGATCGTGCCATTGTGGCCGCGCACGATGTGGGTCTATACCTGTACAAAAATGAAGCTGGTGATTTGCGTGCTGATGTTTTAGTGGGTGGTGGTATGGGTCGTACACCAATTTTAGGTGTAGTCATAAAGCGTGATCTACCTTGGCAGGAATTGCCTAACTATTTGTCAGCAGTGTTGCGTGTTTATAACCGTTTTGGGCGCCGCGACAATATGTACAAAGCGCGCATCAAAATTTTAGTTAAGGCAATTGGCCCTGAGGAATTTGCGCGACAGGTCGAGTCTGAATATGAACATTGGGTTGAGAGTGATAGCACTTTTACAAATGCAGAATGGACAAGAGTTGCTCAGTATTTTACGAAGCCAGCCTACAAAAATTTAAGCTCTCTCAGCTCCAACGAGATTCTTGAGCAAGCCAAGTCTGCTGATCAGCAGGCATTTACACGTTGGTTGGATCGTAATGTCAAATCTCATCAAGTGCCAGGTTATGCGAGTGTGGTGCTGTCATTAAAGCCTCACGGAACAGTTGCTCCTGGTGATGTCACAACTGAGCAAATGTTGGCTATTGCAGATTTAGCAGATCAATATAGTTTTGGTGAAATCAGAGCAACGCACGAGCAAAACTTAGTTTTAGCTGATGTCGAGCAATCTAGCCTGTACAGCTTATGGCAAAGCGCACGCCAACAATCCTTGGCCTTGCCGAATATTGGATATCTAACAGACATTATTGCTTGTCCAGGTGGCGACTTCTGTTCCTTGGCGAATGCTAAATCGATCCCGATCGCCAATGACATTCAAAAGCGTTTTGACGATTTGGATTACCTCCATGATTTAGGTGACATCAGCCTCAATATTTCTGGATGTATGAATTCTTGTGGCCATCATCACGTTGGCAATATAGGCATCTTAGGTGTCGATAAAGATGGTCAAGAGTGGTATCAGGTGACGCTTGGAGGTGAGCAAGGATTGAATGCTGCCATCGGCAAAGTCATCGGTCCGTCTTTCTTTGCAGAAGATATGCCTGATGTCATTTCTAAAGTCATTGATGTTTTTGTTGAAAAACGTGAGCCGAATGAAAAGTTTGTTGATGCGGTTCACCGTATTGGTATTGCGCCATTTAAAGAGCGCGTTTATGCAGAGGTGAAACGTGCCTAAATTAATTCGTTACCCTAAACAAGGGCAGGCTCAATTAGTTCCTAATGAGTGGCAAGTATTCCGTGCAACAGAGGGCGAAGAGTCAGCTGCTTTGACGCCAGGAAAAGTCATCGTTCCATTTACTTGGTGGACAAGCCATGGTGCTAAAGAGCAATATCAGAGCCGTGCACTCAAAGGTGAAATTTCAGTTTGGTTTGCACCAGAGGATGATATTTTGGCGCACCGCGATGTCATTCTTGCGGGCCTTAAGTTATGGCCTATTCTTGCGATCGATTTTCCGGTATTTAGGGATGGTCGCGGTTACAGCACGGCAGCACTATTGCGTGAGCGTTTTGGCTGGGATGGCGAGTTACGTGCGATTGGTGATGTATTAATCGATCAATTATTACCTCTGTCGAGAGTGGGTTTTGATAGCTTTGCTATTCGTAATGACCAATCGCCAGATGTCGCTCTTGCGCAATTTAATTCTGTGGCTTACCAATTTCAAGATGATTGGCGTGCTCAACGTTCTCAAAAACAAGTGAGCTTGAAATGAGTGATGCGATCAATTCAAGCTCATTAGCTGGTCCAGTCTTATGGAGCATTCCTAAGCATTCTGTGACTGCAACAGAAATCGAATCAAAAGCAAAAGTGTTGTTTGATCGATTGAAGACTATTTCTGCTGAGCATTCTGATGTTCGTTTTGCCTCTAGTTTGGCTGCTGAAGACATGGTGGTGACCGATGCCATTGTTCAGGCTAGAGCAACAATTAGCTTGTTCACTCTAGCTACAGGTCGTTTACATCAAGAAACCATTGTGATGACTGAGCAAGTTGAGAAACACTACAAGATCTCAATTGAGCGTGTTCACCCAGACCCTAAGGATGTTGAGTCTTTCATTAATCAATATGGCTTAAATGGTTTTTACGATTCAGAAGAAGCCAAGAAGGCTTGCTGTGGTGCTCGGAAAATTAAACCTCTTAATGAAGCCTTGGCCGGTGCAAAAGCTTGGTTAACTGGTCAAAGAAGAGAGCAGGCCGTAACGCGTTCAGATTTGCCCTTGCGTGAATTAGATGATGCAAGACAAATCGCTAAATACAACCCTCTATTTGATTGGTCAGAGTCTGATGTTTGGGCTTATATAGAACATTACAAAGTACCCGTTCATCCGCTGCATTTACAAGGCTATCCAAGTATTGGTTGTGAACCGTGTACTAGAGCAGTTAAAGCTGGTGAAGATATTAGGGCTGGGCGTTGGTGGTGGTTGCAACAAGATAGTAAAGAGTGCGGTTTGCACGTGAAATGAAAAATATGAATCAAGATCAAAAAATACAAAACGAACATTTGGATTGGCTAGAAGCTGAATCTATTTACATCATTCGTGAGGTTGCAGCACAGTGCGCCAATCCTGCCATGTTGTTCTCTGGTGGCAAGGATTCCATTGTGATGTTTCATTTAGCAAGAAAAGCTTTCCGCTTTGGCGCAAGACCAATTCATTTGCCTTTCCCTTTGTTGCACATTGATACTGGCCATAATTACCCTGAAGTTATTCAGTTTCGTGATGAGATTGTGGCTAAAACAGGTTCTAAATTAGTGGTTGGTCACGTAGAAGACTCTATTCGTAAAGGCACGGTCCGTTTGCGTAAAGAAACGGATTCACGCAATGCTGCTCAAGCAACAACCTTGTTGGAAGCTATTGCAGAGCATCAGTTTGATGCTTTGATGGGTGGTGCTCGCCGTGACGAAGAAAAGGCTCGTGCTAAAGAACGTATTTTTTCTTTCCGTGATGAATTTGGTCAATGGGATCCAAAAGCTCAGCGCCCAGAATTATGGAATTTATATAACGCACGTATTGCACCAGGCGAAAACATGCGTGTTTTCCCCATTTCTAATTGGACAGAACTGGATGTTTGGCAGTACATCGCACGCGAACAGCTAGATTTGCCAAGTATTTACTACGCTCATCAACGCGAAGTGGTTCGTAAAAATGGTTTGTTAGTGCCTGTGACGGATGTGACGCCTAAAGCAGCCGGTGATGTTAGTGAAACCATCAGCGTTCGTTTTAGAACTGTCGGTGACATTAGTTGTACTTGCCCAGTTTTAAGTACAGCAGCAACTGCAGAGGACATTATTAAAGAAACGGCCATCTCTGAAATTACAGAGCGTGGTGCTACGCGTATGGATGATCAAACAAGTGAAGCTTCAATGGAGCGTCGTAAAAAAGAGGGGTATTTCTGATGAGCCAAGGAGTTATTCGATTCATTACTGCAGGTAGCGTCGATGATGGCAAAAGTACATTAATTGGTCGTTTGCTATATGACACCAAGGCAGTTTTAGCTGACCAATTATTGGCGCTATCTAAAACCAAGCATGCGCGTGTAACTGCCTCTGATGCTGCTGTTGATTTGGCACTTTTAACAGATGGTCTAGAAGCTGAGCGTGAACAGGGCATTACTATTGACGTGGCTTATCGTTATTTCGCAACTGCAAAACGCAAGTTTATTGTGGCTGATGCTCCTGGTCATGAGCAGTACACACGTAATTTGGTAACGGGTGCATCACAGGCCGATGTAGCAGTTCTATTAGTGGATGCGACTCGTGTTGATTTATCAACAAAACCTGCCGGCTTATTAGCTCAAACTAAACGACACTCAGCGATTGTTCGCTTATTAGGTTTGCGCCACGTGGTTGTCGCTGTCAATAAAATGGATCTTTTGGGCTTTGATGAAAAAGTATTTAATGCCATCAAAGAATCTATTGAGGGTCTAGCGAAGACTCTGGGTTTGCCAACGCCACACCTGATTCCTGTTTCAGCACTTCAGGGCGATAACGTAGTAGATCAATCAGATAAAACACCTTGGTATCAAGGACCTAGTTTATTGCAATGGTTAGAGGGCTTGGACACAAGCGTGGTTCATCAAGTTCAAGGTTTGAGATTTCCAGTTCAGTATGTCGCTCGTCAAGATGGCAGTGCTGCAGATGATTTCCGCGGTTATTTGGGTCGTATTGAATCTGGTAGCATCAAAAAAGGACAGAAAGTCACCGTGTTGCCAAGTGGCTTAGAAGCTACTGTTTCAGAGATTCACGTATCCAATGATCATCAAGCTATTGGTGATGCTGCTGGTGTTGATGTGGCGAAGGCTGGTCAAGTGATTGCCTTACGTTTAACCGAGGATGTGGATATCTCAAGAGGTGACTTGATTGTTGCTGCCCTTGACTCAGATGCACCTACCTTAAGCAAACAAGTTTCAGCAGATATTTGCTGGTTAGATAGTGAGCCTTTATCTTTGGCGCGCAAATACGTATTGCGCCATACGACAAATACTGTATTTGCAAAAGTAAAAGGTATTCAACAAGTATTGGATGTGCAAACTTTGTCACATGGCACAGATATACATGCTTTGAATATGAATGAGATCGGAAGAATTGATTTGGTATTGCAAAAGCCGATTGTGACCGACTTATTTGATGATTCACCAAGTACTGGCGCATTTGTATTGATTGATGAGGCAACCAATCACACGGTTGCAGCAGGCATGATTCGAGCAGCGAGCTAATGATGACAACACCTATATCTAAATCTATAGCTAAACCAACAGCCAATGTTGGAAAAGTCTATTTAATTGGGGCGGGTCCTGGTGCTGCTGACTTAATCACAGTTCGTGGTGCGCAATTATTAGCGCGTGCGGATATTGTTTTCCATGACGCTTTAGTCGAGGAAGATATGTTGGCTTATTGTCCGCAGGCTGAAAAAATTGCTGTGGGCAAGCGTTGTGGCAAACATTCTGCTGCGCAAAAGTTTATTAATAAGCGTTTGGTAGATGCTGCGCATAAACATCAAATTGTTGTGCGCTTAAAAGGTGGCGACCCCATGATTTTTGGTCGTGCTGATGAAGAGATTTCTGAGTTAGAAGCTGCAGGTATTCAGGTGCATGTTGTTCCTGGTATTACGGCAGCATTAGCCGCTGCAGCGAGCTTAAAACAGTCATTGACACTCAGAGGTGTCGCTCGAAGTGTTGCATTTAGTACGCAAGCAAAAGCAACAGATTCATCACAATTACCGTTGCCAATAGCAGATACGGTAGTTATTTATATGGGGCGAGATGAATCGTCTTCGATTGCTGAGCAGTTAATGGCTCAAGGACGCCCAGGATCAACGCCTGTGCGTATTATTGAATCCATTAGTACTCAGCGTGAGAGAAGTTTGGCTTTAACCCTGCGCGAGATGGCATCAGGTCAAGCGCTAGACTGGTTTGATGGCCAAGCGCCTGCTTTATTGCTAGTCGGTGCAGTATTTGGCAATCGCCTGCAAAACTCCGAGGTTCTCTCCAACAGCAGGCTTAGCGCTTAAACGAAGCCCTGGATGCTTTTTTTGGCATTCATCAAGGATGGCAGGAAAATCTTTTCTGATATGTCCGCCTTGTCCCAAGAAGACAGGAACAACTTCAATTTCAGAGTAAGCCTCTAGTACCAGTTGATCAATCACTTCTGGAAGGCTGGGGCTCATTAATTCTAAGAAAGATAGTTCAACGCGACATGCTCCCGATTTCGCCTGAATCATTTCTTTAATTTTGATGAAGGGCTCTTTCCAGCGTTCATCACGAGCACCGTGACCAAACAACACAATTGCTTTTGTACTAGAGTTGCTCATTCTTAAACCTTGGATACCCAGCGAATGCCAAACATCGCTAGGATGAAATAAAGCAGAGCAGGTGTTGCTGCACTGATCAGGGCAGGCCATTCGCCAAGAAGGCCTGCATGAGAGAACAGACTATTAAATAACTGGAAGCTGATGCCTAGCATGATGCCTCCGAACACTTTGTAGCCAATACCACCAGATCTTGTTTGCAGATAAGCAAATGGCAGTGCTAATGCCAGCATCACCAAAATAGTGAATGGGTAAATCACTTTCTTCCAGAAAGAGATGGCATAGCGTTGGTAATCTTGTTTGTTATCTTTTAGGTGATTGATGTAGCTGAATAAATCAATGATCGATAAGCGGTCTGGTTTGATAAGAAGAGCACCTAATAATTGAGGGCTAACCTCTGTTTCAATTTCTAATTGATCTGATTTTTTAATTTGAGTTGTGAAGCTTGGATCAAGACGATCGCCGCCAGTGATTTCAGTAAATCTTGTTTCTGTTACTTTGTTTAATTGCCACTGACCATCACCAATGAATTTGACTGTTTCAGCTGTTCTACTAAGTAAGAGGCGGTGGTTGGCATCAAATTCATACATTCTGAAACCTTTGATGGTTTGATTCTTCTCCAGCGAGCCCACGTTGATATAGCGAATGCCATCTTTCACCTGACCTTTTCCATCGCTGT
>JACCEC012197736.1_pt1 | contig 11392 bp, 7 predicted proteins | sample 7450121 | NCBI WGS metagenome assembly JACCEC01 (sample SAMN15323455, study PRJNA562643) | freshwater metagenome | isolation source: river surface water | place: USA:Blue River Watershed | collected 2017-08-18 | reverse complement strand
GACATCCGACACGACTGGACCCTCGAGGCCCTCCGCGAACTCCACGGCACGCCGCTCCTGGAACTGGTGTTCCGCGCGGCCAGCGTGCATCGCCAGTTCCACGATCCGGCCGAGATGCAGGTCAGCAAGCTGATCTCCATCAAGACCGGGGCCTGCCCGGAAGATTGCTCCTACTGCGCCCAGTCTTCCCGGTATTCCACGGGAGTCAGCCCGGAGCGCCTCATGGAGAAGGACAAGGTGGTGGAGATCGCCCACCGCGCCAAACAGGCGGGCGTCTCGCGGGTGTGCCTCGGAGCCGCTTGGCGCGAGGTGAAGGACAACGCCCAGTTCGACCGGGTGCTCGACATGGTCCGTGGAGTGACCGATCTCGGCATGGAAGTGTGCTGCACGCTCGGCATGCTCAATGAGCATCAGGCCAAGCGCCTCGAGGAGGCCGGCCTCTACGCCTACAATCACAACGTCGATTCGTCGGCCGAGTTCTACGAGACCATCATCACCACCCGCACCTACGCGGATCGGTTGAAGACGCTCGAAGAGGTGCGCAAGACCAACGTGACCCTGTGCTCGGGCGGCATCATCGGCCTCGGTGAGACCGTGGACGATCGGTTGAAGATGCTTCAGACGCTGTCTCAAATTCAGCCGCATCCGGAATCGGTCCCCATCAACATCCTGAGCAAGGTCGCCGGCACGCCGATGGCCGAAAATGCCGATGTGCCGGTGTGGGATGTGATCCGGATGATCGCCACGGCGCGCATCGTGATGCCGCGTTCGGATGTCCGATTGACCGCCGGACGCGTGAAGCTCGACGACACCGCCCAGGCCCTGTGCTTCATGGCCGGGGCCAACTCGATCTTCAGCAGCGAGACCGAATTCATGCTGACCAAGGCCGTGCCGTCGCCGAGCTACGATCGCGACGCCGAGTTGCTCCAGGCGCTCGGATTGCGGATGCGCGAACCCTTCAAGCACGGTCGCACGCATCCCGCCCAGCAGACGGGTTGCAGCGTGGCGGGTTGAGGCAGGCGGCCTGAACCGGCGGCCGGCGATTCCAGCAATCGATCGCTTCGGGGCTGAAACCGATCCGGTGACTCTGGCGAAGGGGCCGATCGGGAGTCGGGGCGTTGTATGGGCCCTGTTTGGGCCCTCAAGCTTCAAGGCTTCCGTGCCGATGGGGTTCATTGCCCGTGTGGCTGCCGCCCCATGCCTGAAACCCGCGAACCGATCTCTTCCGCCCAGTCCCATCCAGACCGGAATTCCGAGTCCGGTTCCCCGGGTCGCCCGGTTCCGCGAACCCGCTTCCAACGGGTCATGCTCCGCCTGGGGCTTTGGCCGCGATGGCACAACCCGTTGTCCCTGAAGTCCAGTCTCACGGTGGCGTTCCTGGTCTTCGCCCTGGTGCCCATGGGGGTGCTCGGATTCTGGTTGGATCTCACATTCCAGAGGCTGGCGGCCGCCCTGGCGCCCGCGACGGCGCTGGTGGACGGCGCAGCAGGGCAGGTCCCGGGGGGCGTGGAGGGCGCTCAGAACCGGGTCTGGCTCTTCATCGGCCTCTTGGCCTGGATGGCCGTTTGCCTGGCGGTGGCGTCGTGGTTGGCCGCCCGTTGGGCCGGGCCCATCGATTCACTGCCGCAACACCTGGACACCTTGGACTCGGTGGAGGCGACCGATCCCGGATCCGGGGTGGGTCGACTGGTTCCCGATCGCGTGCGTGCCGTCCAGGAATCGCTGCGGAGCCTCCATCGGCGGATCCGACGGAATCAGGTCGAGGTGAGCGCGACCCGATATCAGATGGACCAGACCGCCTCCGATCTGGTCCGCGTGCGCCAATCGGTCGAGATCCAGGTCTTGGAGCGCACCCAGGAACTCACCGAAAAACTGCGCCGGGCCGAGAAGTCGGAGCGGGCCAAAGGCACGTTCATGGCCCAGTTGAGCCATGAGATCCGGACTCCGCTCCAGGGCGTGATGGGGATGCTGCATCTGTTGGAACAAAGTCCGCTGACGGCCGAACAGCGCGACTGGTTGGAGACCCTGCGATCGAGTTCGACGACGCTGCTCAATGTCCTCGATGACAGCCTCGACTACTCCAAGATCGAGGCGGGCAAGATGCGGTTGGTCACCGAGGAGTTCCCGCTCCGCGAGGCCTTCCAACGCGTGGCCAAGCTCTTCACGCCGCGGGCGACCGAAAAGGGGTTGGCGTTGGAGTTCCAATTCGATCCCCACCTGCCCGAACGGGTGAAGGGAGACGCCGACCGCCTGAGTCAGGTGGTGACCAATCTGGTTTCCAATGCGCTCAAATTCACCCAGAGCGGCACCGTCCGGTTGGGGATTCGCCTCACCAGCCGCGATGTCGCGTTGGTGGGGATCCGGATCGAGGTGGACGATACGGGCGTCGGAATGGACTCCGACACGCAAGCCCGGCTCTTCCAGGCGTATTTCCAGGCCGAAGGGGCGGGGCCCCGTCGATCCCCCGGGGGTACCGGCCTGGGCTTGGCCATCACCCGTCAGCTGATCCAGTTGATGGGGGGGCAGATCGGCGTCCGCAGTCGCCCCGGGCAAGGCACCCAAGTGGCGGTCGATCTGGTGTTGCCCATCGTGGATCCGAAGTCGGGGACCCCGGGCGGGGCGGTTCCCCAGCCGCCGAGATCCTTCCGGCCCCTGCGGGTGCTGGTCGTCGACGATGACCCCACGAGCCAGAAATTCATCCGCATCCTGCTGGAAAGGGCCGGGCACGAGGTCAAGACGCAGGACGCCGCGGAGTCCATGCTTTCCGATTGGATCCTCGGGAGTCGATTCGATGTGGTGTTGCTCGATCTCCAATTGCCCCAAATGAGCGGCCTGGAATTGGCCACGCGCTTGCGCGAACTCGAGGCGGCCTCGGTGGTCACGGCGGCGTCGGCCCGATCGGGAACCGCCCGCTCCGGGACGCGGACTCACCTCATCGCCCTGACCGCCAGCGCGCTCGAAGAAGACCGTCGGCAAGCCCTTCAGGCGGGCTTCGACCAGTTCCTCACCAAACCCGTCCGCGTGGTGGAATTGGAGCGGGCATTGGAGCGGGTGGGTTCAACGGGGTGAAGTTCCGGTCGGCGGAGCGTCGATCGGGGCGGGGTTCCCTCGACAGCGACCGATCCGAGGCGGTATCTTAAGTGCCAGATTCTCCCCGACATGATCTCCACCCTCCGCTCCGGATCGCCCGTGGCCATGCTGGCCGTGCTGGCCGGAATCCTCGCCACCACCGCCACCCCGAACCTCCTGGCTGCCGATCTGTCGGTGCCGGGTCGCCGGATCCTCGCCGCCGATGATTCCACCCGGCGCTTGGCGATCATCGCTCCCGACGGTTCCTTCGAGTGGGAGATCCCGGTGACCGCCATCCACGACGCCCACGTGCTGCCCAATGGCAACGTGCTGCTGCAGCAGGGTTGGACGAAGATCCAGGAAGTGACCCGCGACAAGAAGGTGGTCTGGGAATACGACGCGGCGAAGGCCAACCCCGGCAAGCCGGTGGAGGTGCATGCCTTTCAGCGCGTTGAGAATGGTTTGACGATGATCGTCGAGTCGGGCCCGGCCCGGATCATCGAGGTCGATCGCGACGGCAAAGTGCAGCGCGAGGTGAAGCTGCAAGTCGATCATCCGAACGCGCACTCCGACACCCGCCGAGTCCGCAAGATCGCCAACGGCAATTACCTGGTGGCCCATGAGGCCGATGGCCGGATCCGGGAATACGACGCGAAGGGCAAGATCGTCTGGCAGTACGACATCCCCCTCTTCGGCAAGGAGCGCAAGGGCGGCCACGGTCCCGAGGCCTGGGGCAATCAGGCCTACAGCGCCATTCGCCTGGCCAACGGCAACACCCTGATCGGCGGCGGCAATGGGCACAGCGTGCTGGAGGTCGATCGCGCTGGAAAGATCGTCTGGCAGGTCAACCAGAACGACCTTCCGGGCATCACGCTGGCCTGGATCACCTGTGTGGATCGGTTGCCCAACGGCAACACGCTCATCGGCAACTGCCACGCCGGGCCCGAGAACCCGCAGTTCATCGAGGTGACCCGCGACAAGAAGGTGGTCTGGAGTTGGAAAGACTTCACCCGCTTCGGCAATTCCACCCCGGTGGTGGCCGTGCTGCCGCCGCGCAAGTGAGGGGCGCTGCCGTGGCCATCCGACCCGCTGTCGTGCTCTGGCGATCGGTTGCTCGGGGCATGGCCCGGGGCATGGCCGTCGCCGTCGCTCTGGGCTTGGGCTGCGGTGCAGGGACGGCGGCCGAGGTGGCCCGTCCGCCCGATTCGGTGACGGCCTCGAACAGGCCCGCCTCGACCGTGTCTGTCTCGACCGCCGGGCCCGATCGGCGTCGTTCGCACTGGGCCTTTCAACCGCTGCGGGCGGTGGTTCCTCCGGCCGTCGCAGCGGTCCCCGGGGGCGACCGTCCGTCCCAGGCCATCGACGCCTTCATCGCCGAGCGTCTGCAGAGCAGGGGATTGCCGTTTCCGAAGAGCGCTTCCCGCCGGGCCCTCATCCGTCGGGTGACCTACGATCTCACCGGGTTGCCGCCGACGCCCGAGCAGGTCGAGGCGTTCGTCCGCGATCCCTCGCCGCAGGCCTGGGAGCATCTGATCGATCGCCTGCTCGAGTCGCCCCATTATGGCGAGAAGTGGGGGCGCCATTGGTTGGACCTGGTGCGCTTCGCCGAGACCAACAGTTACGAGACCGACGAGGCCAAGCCGCATGCCTGGCGCTATCGCGACTACGTCATCCGGGCCTTCAACACCGACAAGCCCTACGACCGGTTCATCCGCGAACAATTGGCGGGCGATGAACTGCCCGACGGCGGTGCCGACGGCCTGATCGCCACCGGGTACTACCGGTTGGGGATCTGGGACAACGATCCTGCCGACAAGGAGCTCGCCCTCTACGATCAACTCGATGATGTGGTGGCGACCACGGGCCAGGTGTTCCTCGGGCTGACCGTCGATTGCGCCCGATGCCACGACCACAAGATCGATCCGATCTCCCAGCGCGATTACTACTCGATGCTGGCCTTCTTCCGGAACATCCACCCCTACCGCAATGGCGGGGCCACCGATGAGGTGCCGCTGCCGGGCGAGGCCGGGGCCAAGGCGTTGGCCGTGACCGAACCGGGGACTGTCGCGCCGGCTACCCACCTCCTGCGGCGGGGAAATCCCTCGAGCCCGGGCGATGCGGTGGAGCCGGCGTTCTTGTCGGTGCTGGGCGGGTCGTCGCCGGCGGTCCAGCCGCCGGTCTCGGGACGTTCGTCGGGGCGTCGCCGGGCCCTGGCCGATTGGATCGCCTCGGCCGGGAACCCGCTCACCGCGCGGGTCGTCGTCAATCGGGTCTTCCAGCATCATTTCGGTCGGGGATTGGTGCGCACGCCGAGTGATTTCGGGATCCAAGGCAGCGCACCCACGCATCCGGAACTGCTGGATTGGCTGGCCCGCGAGTTCGTCCAAGACGGCTGGAGTCTCAAACGGCTGCATCGGCGTGTGCTCACCTCGCAAGCCTATCGGGCCTCGGCCGTGCCCACGCCCGAGGCGCTCCGGGCCGATCCCGCCAACGACTTGTTCTCCCGATTCGACATGCGGCGCCTGACCGCCGAGGAAATTCGCGACTCCGTCCTGTGGGTCTCGGGTGCGGGCAATCCGCGCATGCACGGACCCGGGATGTATGTGGCGTTGCCGAAGGAGGTGCTGGCCAGCCAGTCGGTGCCCGGCAAGGGGTGGGGGCATTCTTCGCCGGCGGAACAGGCTCGTCGGAGCATCTACATCCATGTGAAGCGTTCCTTGCTCTCGCCGGTGCTGTTGTCCTTCGATCTGGCCGAGACCGATCGGTCGACGCCGGTCCGTTTCGCCACCACCCAGCCGACCCAGGCGCTGGGGATGCTCAACGGCCCGTTCTTCAACGAACAAGCCCGGGTGCTGGCCGAGCGGACCTGCCGCGAGGCGGGGCCCTCGACCGAGGCCCGGGTGCGTCACGTGCTGCACCGGGTCACCGCACGGCCCCCCGGCGAGGCCGAGGTGGCCCGCGGGGTGTCGTTGCTCGAGACCCTCGCCGCCGACGAGGGCCTGGGAGCGCGCGCGGCCCTCGACGCCTTCTGCCTCTTGGCCTTCAACCTCAACGAATTCCTCTACCTCGAATGAACCCTTCCGCCTCGGTTTCGTCCGGGAAGTCCGGCCCCTTCTGTCGGCGCACCCGACGGGAATTCCTCTGGCAGGCCGGCGCCGGTTTCACGGGCACCGCGCTGGCGGGGCTGATGTCGCTCGACAAGGCCCGGGCTGCAGCGGCCTCCGGTCACCCGGGGGCGGGCCAGGACACCCCTCCAACTCCGCAGCGACCGCATCACCGGGCCAAGGCCAAGAGTGTCATCTTCCTCTTCATGTATGGCGGCCCGAGCCACATCGATACCTTCGATTACAAACCCAAGCTTAACGCGCTGGATGGCAAGACCATCGCCGTGAAGACCTTCGGCCGCGGAGGCAAGCGCAACGAAGGGCGTGTGGTGGGCACGAAGTGGGACTTCAAGCGCTACGGTCAGAGCGGGAAATGGGTGAGCGACCTCTTTCCCCACATCGGCGGCTGCGTCGACGACATCGCCTTCCTGCACTCGCTGACGGCCGACTCGCCCATCCATGGTTCGGCGATGCTGCAAATGAACACGGGCAAGATCCTCTCGGGCAGCCCGTGCCTGGGGTCGTGGGTGAACTATGGCCTGGGTAGCGCGAGCGAGAACCTGCCGGGCTTCGCGGTGATGCTCGACCCCATCGGCGGGCCGATCTCCGGGGCCAAGAACTGGGCCAGTGGCTACATGCCGGCCACCTACCAGGGCACGGTCCTGCGTTCAGCGGGGGATCCGATCCTCGACCTGCAGCGCCCGGCCGGGATGGGCTCTAGCACCCAGCGGCGGGTGCTGGATGCCCTGCGCGAGTTCAATGCCGATCACGCGGCCCTGCATCCCGACAATTCGAACCTCGCAGCCCGCATCGCCAGCTATGAACTGGCCTTCAACATGCAGCGCCATGCGCCCGAGGCGGTGGATCTGACCCGGGAGAGCGAGGCGACCCGCCGACTGTACGGCCTCGATGATCCGCGCACCGAGGAGTTTGGTCGCCGCTGCCTCTTGGCGCGTCGCTTGGTCGAGCGAGGCGTGCGCTTCATCCAACTCTACGCCGGTGGAGCCCACAACGACGACAACTGGGATGCCCACACCGACATCGAGAAGAACCACAACTTCCACGCGGGCCGCACTGACAAGCCCATCGCGGGCCTGATTCAAGACCTCAAGCAACGGGGTATGCTCGAGGAGACCCTGATCGTGTGGGGCGGGGAGTTCGGTCGTCAGCCCACGGCCGAATACGAGAAGGGCACCGGGCGCGACCACAACGCCTACGGGTTCACCATGTGGATGGCCGGCGGTGGCGTGAAGGGCGGCGTGAGTCACGGCCAGACCGACGACATTGGAGCCAACGCGGTCGAGCATCCCCTGCACGTGAAGGACCTCCATGCGACGGTGCTGCATCTCATGGGCCTCGACCCGAACCGCCTGAGTTTCTTCCACGGCGGCCTCGACCAGAAACTCGTCGGCGTGGAGGAGGTCCAGCCCATCCGGGCGATTTTGTAGGCCCGGCGCGGTCTTTGATTTCGTCGGGCAAACATCCTTTTGCCCAACGGCGTTGGAAAGCTAGGGTACGGCCATGAAGAAGTTGACGGCGATCCTGCATCAGGGAGAACCCGACGAGGGAGGGTATTGGGCTACCTGCCTCGAGGTTCCCGGTGCGAACGGGCAGGGCGAAACCAAAGAGGAATGCTTGGCTGATCTCAGAGAGGCCGTACGTCTTCTTTTGGATGCCGAACGGGAGGAGGTTTTTCGTCTTGATCCTCATGCAGAGACTGCCGAACTGCTCGTGGCATGAAGCGTCGGGCATTGCTCGGGCATTTGACGCAGCACGGTTGCTTGTCTCACCGGGAAGGAGGAAGTCACTCGATCTGGATCAACCCTCAGACCGGCCGCAAAGAAGCCATTCCCCGCCACAACGAAATCAAAAAGTTTCTGGCTCAGTCGATTTGTAGAAATCTCTCGGTCCCGGTCCCACCGGGGAATTGATTCGATGTGGGGTCCTGCCGGGTCGCCTTCAGCGGTTCAGCTCTCGGGCGGCCCGGCGGCGGACGGCGTAGCGTTTGACCAGTTCATCGGTAATCACGCCCGCGAGGATGACTGCGCCGATGATGGCGAACTCGATGTTGCTGTGGTTGGTCACCAACGTGACCACGTTGCGCAGCACCAGGATGAGGGCCGTGCCGATGATCACCCCCAGGATCGAGCCTTCACCGCCGCGCAGGCTGCACCCGCCGAGGACGGCCGCGGCGATGGCGTAGAGTTCGTAGAAATTGCCGAAATCGACCGGTTGGGCCGAGTTGACGTCGAGCACGAAGAGCACGCCCCCGAGCCCCGCCAGCGTGGAGCACAGCACATAGGCCAGCACGATCATGCCCGAGGTGTTGATGCCGCTGTAGCGCGCCGCGTTCTCGTTGTTGCCCAGGGCCAGGAGGTAACGTCCGTAGATCGTCCGGTTCAGGAAGATCGCGGCCGCGATGGCCACTACCACGAGCACTGCCCAGGGTGCGGGGATCTCGAAGCCCTGGATGCCGGGCACCGGGATCTTGCCGGGGGCGAGCACGCGCAGGCCCGTGTAGCCGTCGGCGAAGCCCACGGTCTGGTCGGCCGTGAACCCGCGGGTGATCCCGCGGTAGAGCATCAGGCCGCAGAGGGTGACGATGAAGGGTTGGAGGCGCAGCCGGGTGATGAGGAGGCCATGGGCCAGACCGATGCCCACCGACACGGCGATCACCGCCGCCAGAGCCGCCGGCAGTGACCAATGCTGCACGGTGAGCAGCCACGGCAGGCCGCAGCCCACGAGGCAGATGACCGAGCCGATGGAAAGGTCGATGCCGCCCGTCACGATGACGAAAGTCACGCCGATGCCGATGACGCCGAAGAGGGCGGTGCGTCGGATGAGGTTCTCGACGTTGTAGCCCGAGCGGAAACTTTCGCTGGCCCAGGTGGCGAAGAGACAGACCGCGAGCAACAGACCGAAGATGCCGAGCAGCTTTTTCATGGATGGGATTCGGAAGGGTGGGGGGAGGCGGCCGGGGCGGTTCCGGTGGCCAGGTGCATGATGGCCTCCTCGCTGAGTTGGTGGCGGGCCAGTTCGCCGGTGATGCGTCCCTCGTGCATCACCAGCACGCGGTCGCTCATGCCCAGGATCTCCTCCATCTCGCTGGAGGCGAACAGGATGGCCACGCCCTGGGCGGCCAGTTCCTCCATCAGCCGGTAGATCTCCTGCTTGGCGCCGATGTCGATGCCCCGGGTGGGTTCGTCGAGAAGCAGGACCCTCGGCTTCAGCGCCAGCCATTTGCCAATGACGACCTTCTGCTGATTGCCGCCGGAGAGGAATTGGACCACCTGCCGATCGCCCGGAGTCTTGATCCGGAGCGACTGGATCATCTCGACGCTCAGGGAAGTCTCGCGGGCGCCGTCGCGGAATCCGTGGCGTTGGTCTTGGCGCAGACTGGCCAGGCTCACGTTCTCGCGGACGGGCATTGCCAGCACCACGCCCTCGCGCTTGCGGTCTTCAGGCACCAGCGCCAGACCGGCCTCGATGGCCTTGGCCGGGGTCTCGGCCTTCAGGGGCTTTCCATCGATCGTCAGGGTTCCGCCCACGGCCGGTTGCACGCCGAAGAGCGCCAGCAACACCTCGGTGCGGCCCGCGCCGACCAGGCCGGCCAAGCCGACCATTTCGCCCGCCCGGATCTGGAACGTCAGCGGATCCGTGGGGTGGGCCGGGGTGCACAACCCATCGACTTCCAAGACCGTCTCCGATCGTGCATGCGGTTGGTGCGGGTAGAATTGCGACAAATCCCGTCCGACCATCAGCCGCACCATGGCGGCGTGGCTGATCTCGTGGCGGGCCAGTTCACCGCTGTTCTCGCCGTCCCGGAGCACGACCACCCGATCGGCCAGGCGGCTGACCTCGCCCAGGCGGTGCGAGATGTACACGATGCTGACGCCGCGGCCCCGGAGATCCTGGATGACCCGGAACAGGTTCTCGGCCTCACCTGCCGACAGGCTGGAGGTGGGCTCGTCCATGATGAGCACCCGGGCCCGGGTCGAGAGGGCCTTGGCGATTTCCACCAACTGCTGCTGACCGATGGCCAGGGAGCCCACCCGGGTGTCCGGCGCGACCTCGAGACCCACGGCCTGGAGGAATTGCCCGGCCTCCCGGTGGAGTCGGGCCGTGTCGATGAGCCCCCAGCGGCGCGGTTCCCGGCCCAGGAACACATTGGCCGCCACGTCCAGGTTCTGCGCGAGGTTCAGTTCCTGATGGATGAGGGCGATGCCCAGCCCGAGGGCCTCCTCGACCGAGCGCAGCGGAGCCGGCACGCCATCGATGCGGATCTCGCCGGTGTCGGCGGTCTGCACCCCGGCGAGGATCTTCATCAGGGTGCTCTTGCCAGCCCCGTTCTCGCCGATCACGGCGACCACTTCGCCCCGACCCACGGTCAGGCTCACGCCCTTGAGCGCCCGCACGCCGGGGAACGACTTGGTCAGCGATCGGGCTTCCAGCAAGGCTTCGGCCATGGACGGGCGTGCTTTCCGGGATCGGCGACGGGTTGGCTGGGACCGGGCAGGGCGACAGGCGGCCTACTTGCCGGCAACCTTGGACTTCAGGTCGGTCCAGAAGGCATCGACCGTATCCTTGCGGATCTGGCGGGCCGGGATGTCGATGAACTTGCTGGCCGGGATGGCTCCGGGCTTGCCGGAGAGCACGTCGTTGAGCACTTCCACCGACTTGTAGCCGTACATGTACGGGTTCTGCACGACGGTGCCATGGACGGTGCCCTTCTGGATGCCGTCGAGCGTGGCGTCGTCTTCATCGAAGGCCACGACCTTCACCTTGTTCAGCTTGCCGGCCTGGGCCAGCGCCTCGAGGAGCAGGGGAGGGTTGTAGGCGAAGAGGCCCACCATGCAGCCGAGGTCGGGATACTTCGCCAGGGCGTCTTCGGCGTTGGCCTTGCCCTTGGCCCGGTCGAACTGGTCGGTGAGGGTGCCGAGGATCTTGAAGCCATTGCCCTCGAGCACGGTGCCGGGGGCGTCGTAGTTGGAGGGGTTCTCCGGACGGCCGAGGATGGCGTCGATGGTGCCCTGGCGGCGGCGCTTGGAATTGTCCTGCTCCAGTCGGCCGATGAAGATCATCACGGTGCCGCCCTTGGGCATGGCCTCGCGGACCAGGTCTCCGCACATGCGGCCGGCCTTGTAGTTGTCCATGCCGATGTACACGAGGCGGTCGCTGTTCGGCGCGTCGGAATCGTGGGTGATCACCTTGGCCCGGCG
>JACCEC010718220.1_pt1 | contig 11394 bp, 11 predicted proteins | sample 7450121 | NCBI WGS metagenome assembly JACCEC01 (sample SAMN15323455, study PRJNA562643) | freshwater metagenome | isolation source: river surface water | place: USA:Blue River Watershed | collected 2017-08-18 | reverse complement strand
GTCCTGTGTTGCCTTTCTTTCTGTAATGTCATATAAACATGCGACATAATATTTTTTTTCGCTGTTTGCGACAGGTACGCTGGCAATATTCAGCCAGCCAGTAAATGAAGTTCCTTTTTTTCTTTTTGCGCGGATTTCACCTTCCCATTGTCCATTCAATGCGAGTGAATGAAGGATTTCTTCTGATTTTATGAAATCGCTGTCGGGAGATAAAAACGATTCAATAGATTGATCTCTCAGGTCGGCACTTGAATATCCTGTAATTTTTGAGAATGCGGCATTCACCTCAAGAATTACCCAATCTTGGTCAGTGACACATATTCCCATTTGAGAATCAAAAGCAATTGCTGAAATGCGCTGACGTTCAAGATATCGCTTGGTTTCGGTGACATCGTAGAACAGTGATCGACGTACGATGGAGCTGTCCGTAGAATCCTGCAGCGTGGTCGTCATCATTCTGAAAAATCGCTGTTTGCTATTCTCGTCGAATAGCGTCAATTCGATTTCTTTCTGGTTGCGCTCCTTAGCCTGTTCACTGGATTGCTGGAGAATATTCCAGTTCATCGCGGCCCGCGGCAAAGTGGGATTCTTCTTTCCTATGAGAGATTCGCCGTTGCAGCCGACCCATTTTAGTGCTTGAGCATTAATACTCAGGCAGGTGCCATCGGCCGAGAGGGTGTAGGCGCCCAGATTGCTTAATGTGAACAATTCTTCTACCTCATCTTCAAGTCTTGCGATGAGTTCAGAAATATTGTTCGACTGAGATTTTTTTCCAGCTTGGTCCGCAGGAGAAGGCATCCGTTTTACTTTCATCGCCAGATTTCAGTCGAGAAGCACAGCAGCTTCTGCGTTTTGGAAAAATCGAATATCGGAAGCGAAAGTAATTACGTATTTCCTGCCGCTTAAGCGAGATTATTTCTGCAGCGATTTTGCAGCCATTGCGGCTTTTTGAGCCATCTGGGCAGCCTCGGCAGCAGCTTCAGTGGCGCGAGTGGTGGCTCTTGCTGCCTCAATGGATGCCTGGCTTGCTGATTCTTCTGCCTGGGTCGCTGCAGCGCCCGCAGCGGCAGCGGCAGCGGCGGATGCAGCGGCGGCTGCCTCTGCTGCTGCTATTGCAGCGTACCCTGCAGCTTCTGCAGCAGCCTGGGTCGCCTCCAAGACCTGCGCATTCGCCGACGTCACCGCGGCGGCGGTAGCATTCTTGCAGGCGAGCGCCGCTTTTTCGGCAGCGTTTGCTGCCCTCAGTGCTGCTTCAAGCGAGGTTTGAGTCAATTGCTTCATTGAATCAAGCGTCTCGGTATAACGCTTGTTCACGACCATGTATCCGTCTCTTAATGCTGCGATGTCAGACTGAAGCAGGGCAATTTTTGCGTGAATGAGCTTTTCGGCATCAGAAGTCATAGGTCGACTATGCCACGTTATTTGGGTACAGCCAAGAAAACGTTTATGATTGCCAACATAACAATCGATTGTGCTAGAGCGTATCAACGAAAGATTGTGACCTCTTGGGCTGTTACCGAGTTCTCGGTTTCAGAAAATAATCGTTATTTCTTTACTGAACCATCCTGAGCACGAATTCATAAGGATCAATATTCAGCAGAATGGAATATTAATAAAGAAAATTTGTTTCACATGGTTTCTATCAGGCTTTGCCAGAGTCTCAGTTACTATGAACTCTCTGGCGACAGATAAGGATAGCGTCTATTAGGATGCTACCTCGCTTCGACGAGGTAGCTGACAGCCAGCTTGGCGTGAGTCTGTATAAACGCAGTTTGTCTGCCTTGGAGATAGAACAGTCTTCAGCTGTTGTCGGTGATGACGGCTTGGATCGTACGAGTTCCAATCCTTGCTCCGGTGACTTCATCGATTGCCACCGCCTTTATTTCTGTTCCGGTTTCAGCATCAAAGAAGCGGCTTAACTTTCCACCCCCTCGGTATTTGCGCCCCCACGCCCCAATCATGAATAGCACCGGCAGAAAGTCGCGACCTGCCTCGGTCAGCAGATACTCCTCGCGCGGCGGATGCTCGGAATAGCGCCGCTTTTCAAGTAATCCCTCTGACGTGAGCATCGCCAGTCGCCGGGTCAGGATGGTCGGCGCGATCCCCAGGCTTTTGCGGAACTGATCGAAGCGTGTCAGTCCTGCGTGGGCGTCTCGCAGGATTAAAAGAGCCCAGGCATCGCCCGCAAAAGTCAGGCTGCGCGCAATCGGGCAGGGCTCATTACCGTTGTTTTCACTGTCCATACTGTTTTGGTAGTGACTTACTTTCAAATTGATAGTATAGTGAGTTTCATATTGATAGTAACACCTCGGCGGCAGGTGATCCACCCCTTTTGGAGATTTCATCGATGGGTATTGTGAAATGGAAAGATGTGCCAACCCGCATGGTTAATGTTGGCGGCACCGCCTTCGCCTACCGGGAACTCGGCCCTGACTCTGGCGCACCGCTGGTCTTTCTGCACCACCTGATGGCTGTTCTCGACGATTGGGATCCAAGGGTTATCGATGGTATCGCAGCGCACCGCCGGGTCATCGCCTTCGACAATCGGGGTATTGGCGAGTCCGGTGGTAGTGTTCCTGACACCGTCGAGCAGATGGGGCAGGATGCGATTGCTTTCATTCGAGCCTTGGGCTTAAAGCAGGTCGATATTCTTGGATTTTCGCTCGGAGGCGGGGTGGGGCAAATGGTCGCTTTGCAGGCCCCCGATCTGGTACGGCGAATGATCCTTGCGGGAACAGGTCCCCGGGGCGGTGGCGGTATCGATGAGATTACCAAGATCGCTGTATTTGCATACCTGAAAGCAGCACTGACGCTGAGTGATCCTAGGAATTTCCTGTTCTTTCCGCGCACCCCGGAGGGCAAGCGAGCCGCGAAAGACTATCTCAATCGATTGAAAGAGCGCAGCACAGGTCGTGACAAACCTATTTCTCTGCAAGCCCGGCGTGCTCAACTAAAGGCAATACGAAGCGCCGGGCTGAGCGCGCCGGATGATCTCTCGGTGATCACGCAACCGGTTTTCGTCGCAAACGGTGATAACGATCTGATGGTAGACAGTGCTCATTCTGTCGACATGGCTCGCCGCCTCCCGAATTCCAGGCTCACCATTTATCCGGACTCTGGTCATGGTGGCGTATTTCAGCACCATCAGGCCTTCGTATCTGAGGTTCTGGATTTCCTTGCTGAGTGACTGATCGAATCCTTGAAAGACGATATATGAATAATCGAACCATGAAAGCCTTGACCTTCAAACGCTACGGTAAGTCGCCCGAGATCGGTTTCACCGATGTTCTGCGCCCAACGGTCAAGCCGAACGAGATACTGGTAAAAGTCCACGCAGCCAGCGTGAATCCAATCGACAATATGATCCCCACGGGGATGTTCAAACCCGTCCTCCATTTCCAGCTGCCCGCCACACTGGGGAGTGATCTGGCAGGTGTGGTGATCGAGGTAGGTGGCCGTGTGACTCGTTTCAAGCCCGGCGATGCGGTCTTCGCCAGTGTCTTCGATCTGGGTAACGGGTCGCTCGCTGAATTCGCGGCAGTGCCGGAAAGCGCTGCTGCGCTGAAGCCGTCGAATCTTGATTTTGTTCAGGCTGCCTCTATCCCCATGGTCGGGCTCACTGCGTGGCAGGCATTGAAAGAGCGAGCAAATCTTCAGGCTGGTCAGAAGGTGTTCATTCCAGCTGGGTCAGGTGGTATTGGCACACTGGCGATACAGTTGGCAAATCACCTTGGTGCCAGGGTGGGAACGACGACTAGTACGGGCAATGTCGAGCTGGTGCGTGGCCTCGGTGCTGACGAGGTGGTCGACTACAAAAATCAAGCCTTCGAGCAGGTTCTGAGTGGTTACGATGTAGTGCTCGGCACCATCAGAGGTGATGCGATTGAAAAATCTATCGACATTCTCAAGCCCGGCGGAAAAATCGTTTCGCTCGTCGGGCCGCTCGATGCAGCATTTGCCCGAACCAGAAAATTGAATTTTATTCTGGCATTTGTTTTCTGGTTGATGAGTCGCAAGATCATACACCTTGCCAGAAAGCGTGGAATTAGTTATTCATTCCTCTTTGTGCACCCGGATGGCGATCTGCTCAGCCACATCGGGAAACTCCTCGAACAAGAGCATATCAAGCCAGTCATCGATAAGGTGTATCCGTTCGAGCAGGGAAAAGAGGCGCTGGATTACCTTGCGCAGGGACGTGCCAGGGGAAAAGTCGTCATTCAGATGGTTTGAACGCAGACTTCAGATACCTTAAATATTTATCCTGCGCGCAAACGCCAGCAAAGCTCACTCTTTAACGCGGATGCGAGTTGAGCCCGGCACATTCATCACCCGACCATCTGATAATTGAATATTCAGGAGAATCTTATGAGCAGCACGCTATTTACCCCCATCCAGCTCGGGGCAATGTCGCTTAAAAACCGTATTGTGATGGCGCCGCTGACGCGCAGTCGCGCTACAGGAAACTTGCCCAATGCACTGATGGCGCAGTATTACCGCCAGCGCGCCGATGCGGGACTCATTATTACCGAGGGTACCTCGCCATCACCCAATGGGCTGGGCTATGCACGTATTCCAGGATTGTTCAGTAATGAACAGGCGCAGGCCTGGAAGCACGTGACTGATGAAGTCCATCAGGCTGGCGGCAAGATATTTGTTCAACTCATGCACACCGGGCGGGTCAGTCATCCCGCGAATCTTCCCACCGGTGCCACCGTACTGGCTCCCTCGGCGGTGGTCGTTTCCGGAGAGATGTGGACTGACTCTGACGGGATGCAACCTCACCCTGTACCTCGTGAAATGAGCGAGGCGGATATTGCACATAGCATTGCAGAATATGCGGCTTCAGCCAAACTGGCCATGCAAGCCGGTTTCGATGGTGTGGAACTGCATGCAGCGAACGGCTATCTCATTGACCAGTTTCTCAACACGGCTTCTAACCATCGTAATGATCGCTGGGGTGGTTCCGTCGAAAATCGCATCCGTTTCGCTGTCGAAGTTGCGAAAGCGGCAGTTAATGCCATCGGTGCTGAGCGCGTCGGTATGCGGATTTCTCCGTACGGCGTGTTTAATGCCCAGGTGCCGGATGCAGAGATGGATGCTTTGTATTTGCGTCTAATCGACGAGCTCAATAAGCTTGGTCTGCTCTACATTCACATCGTGGATCACAGCGCAATGGGCGCACCCGAGGTCAGCCCGGCACTGAAGGCCGGAATACGTGCCTCTTTCAAGGGTAAGTACATTCTCTCCGGTGGCTATGATCTTGCTCGCGCCAATACCGATCTTGACGCACAGCGTGGCGATCTGGTGTCTTTCGGTCGGCCATTTATTTCGAATCCGGATCTGGTAGCCAAGCTGAAATCCGGACAGGAATTGGTGGCGCCTGATCCCTCTACCTTCTATACACCAGGTGAAAAGGGCTATACCGATTACTAATGTAGGTCTTGGCCTGATGAGGTTGAAACAGAGCTCATCACTTGTACCAAGAGTAGCTATAAGGCTACCCCCGCCCAGTTTGACCCCAGAATCAAGCGCATTCTTGATCGTTTGGACGCATCGAAAGAGCCAGATGATATGAGTTTGCCCGGATACAAATTTCAGGTGCTCAAGGGTGACCGCAAAGGCGAATATGCAGTATCTGTATCTGGTAACTGGCGAATCACATTTGGGTTCGATGGTCAGGATGCTATCAACGTCAATTTGGAGGATTATCACTGATGGGTGCTTCAATGAGAAATCCCAATCGCAGGCCGACTCATCCGGGGGCAGTGTTACGAGAAGACATCATGCCGGAGCTAGGTATTACGCAGGCAGTACTTGCCAGCCACTTGGGTGTCAGCCGTTTGACGGTGTCTGAGCTTCTTCACGAAAAGCGGGGATTGACCGCGGAAATGGCGGTAAGGGTGTCAAAGGTGGTGGGTGGTTCACCTGAAAGCTGGCTGCGAATGCAGGAGGCTTTGGATATCTGGCAAGCCGAGATGAAGTTCAAAGAAAACCCATCGTTGGCGCCGACTGCTTTAGTTTGAATTATCAAGACAATGAAAAGCGAAAAGCCCGCAAACTCTCATTTGCGGGCTTTTGTGTTCTTGGCTCCCCGACCTGGACTCGAACCAGGGACCTGCGGATTAACAGTCCGTCGCTCTACCGACTGAGCTATCAGGGAATAGGGACAAGATTATGGCCCGTTTCCTATCACTTGTCAAATCGTGCAATGTTTAACAAGCTGATACCAGTTAAGTTCAAAGCACCTTGGCGATAGCGTCCACTACCCGGTCGATGTTGCGTGAGTTGAGGGCGGCCACGCAGATGCGGCCAGTGTCGACCGCATAGATCGAGAACTCGTTCTTCAGGCGCTCGACCTGAGCTTTGGTCAGGCCGGAGTACGAGAACATGCCGCGCTGGCGAACGACGAAATCGAAATCATGGCCTGGTGCCTTGGCTTTGAGCTTGTCGACCATCGCCTGGCGCATGGCCTTGATACGGACGCGCATGCCAGACAGCTCTTCTTCCCACAGCTTGCGCAGCTCGGGGGTGGCGAGGGCGGTGGCGACCACCTGGCCGCCGTGCATGGGTGGGTTCGAGTAGTTGGTGCGGATGACGCGCTTGAGCTGGGACATCAGGCGGGCGGCTTCTTCGGCGCTGGCGGCCACGACAGACAGAGCGCCTACACGCTCGCCGTACAGTGAGAAGGATTTAGAGAAGGAGTTCGACACGAACAGCGGACCGCCAGCGGCAGCAAACATACCCACGACCTTGCCGTCTTCAGCGATGCCATCGCCAAAGCCCTGATAGGCCATATCGAGGAAAGGCACCAGACCGCGTTGGGTGATGACCTCGATCACTTGCTTCCACTGGTCGTCGGTCAGATCAGCGCCAGTCGGGTTGTGGCAGCACGCGTGTAGCAGCACGATTGAACCCGCCGGCATTTTCTTCAGCGTATCCAGCATGCCCGAGAAATTGACGCCCTTGGTCACTGCATCGTAATACGGATAGTTGTTGACCACGAAACCGGCTGACTCGAACAGCGCGCGGTGGTTCTCCCAGCTCGGATCGCTGATGTAGACCTGCGCATTCGGCGAGAAGCGTTTCAGGAAATCAGCGCCCAGCTTCAGCGCGCCGGTGCCACCAATGGCCTGTGCGGTGATGGCCCGCTTGGAAGTCACGACGTCGCTGTCTGCACCGAAAACCAGTTCCTGCACCGCTTTGTCATAGGCAGCCAGACCCTCAATGGGCAGGTAGGTGCGTGGCGACAGCTTTTCCATCAGCAGCGATTCTGCTTTCTGCACACACTGGAGCAGGGGGACTTTGCCATTGTCATCGTAGTAGACGCCGACGCCGAGGTTGGTCTTGTCGGGGTTCTGATCGGCGTTGAAGGCTTCGGTGATGCCGAGAATCGGGTCACGGGGTGCCATCTCGATGGCGGAGAACAAGGCTGCGGATAAGGGTGCGTTCATCGTGCTAACATGAAAAGTTGCTAAAGGGCTTCGCCCGGGGCGAAAACCGCCCGAAAAACCTATAAAACAAGCGAATTCGCGAAACCCTGCATTTTACCAAAGGTCAAATTCTGATGGCTGAATTATCCCAAGTCGAAAGCCCTCTGGACGAATCCAAATTCGTGACCTTCCCTGACTCGCCTTTCCGGTTGTATCAGCCGTTCTCGCCTGCCGGCGACCAGCCGGCTGCGATCGCCAAACTGGTCGAGGGAGTGGAAGACGGACTGTCGTTCCAGACCCTGCTGGGCGTAACGGGATCGGGGAAAACCTACACCATGGCCAACGTGATTGCGCGTCTGGGTCGTCCAGCGATCGTCTTCGCGCCCAACAAAACGCTGGCCGCACAGTTGTATTCCGAATTTCGCGATTTCTTTCCGCAGAACGCCGTCGAGTACTTCGTAAGCTATTACGATTACTACCAGCCCGAAGCCTACGTTCCGCAGCGAGACTTGTTCATCGAGAAAGACTCGGCGATTAACGAGCACATCGAGCAGATGAGGCTGTCCTGCACCAAGTCACTTATGGAGCGTCGCGATGTGGTGATCGTGGCCACTGTGTCGGCGATTTACGGTATTGGTAATCCGAACGAATACCATCAAATGGTGCTTACGCTGCGCGCCAAAGACAAACTGTCGCAGCGGGACATGATCGCGCGCCTGATACAGATGCAGTACACCCGAAACGAGATAGATTTTGATCGCGGTACCTTCCGGGTACGCGGCGATACCGTCGATATCTTTCCGGCTGAACATGCAGAGCTGGCGATTCGGGTTGAGCTGTTCGATGATGAAATCGACAGCATTCAGCTGTTCGATCCACTCACGGGCAGGGTGCGGCAGAAGATACCCCGCTTTACTGTGTATCCCGGCTCGCATTACGTGACGCCCCGGTCAACGGTGCTGCGTGCGATAGAAAGCATCAAAGTCGAGCTGCGCGAGCGTCTGGAGTTCTTCCGCAAAGAGAACAAGCTGGTCGAAGAGCAGCGGCTGGAGCAGCGCACGCGCTTTGATCTCGAAATGATGCAAGAGATCGGCTTTACTAAAGGTATTGAAAACTATTCTCGTCATTTATCCGGTGCCAAGCCTGGCGAGCCACCGCCGACGCTGGTCGATTATCTCCCTGACGATGCGCTGATGTTCCTGGATGAATCGCATGTGCTGATGGGCCAGTTGAACGGTATGTACAACGGTGATCGTGCCCGCAAGACCAATCTGGTCGACTATGGCTTCCGTCTGCCGTCCGCGCTGGATAACCGGCCGCTGCGATTTGATGAATTTGAATCCAAGATGCGGCAAACGGTATTTGTCTCAGCGACACCTGCGGATTATGAGAACAAGCGTTCTTCACAAGTCGTCGAGCAAGTGGTGCGTCCTACAGGACTGGTGGATCCTCAGGTTATCGTGAAGCCTGCTATCACGCAGGTGGATGATCTGATGAACGAGATCGCTGATCGCGTTGCCAAAAACGAGCGTGTGCTGGTGACGACACTCACCAAGCGGATGGCGGAACAGCTCACAGAGTACCTGAGCGATAACGGCGTCGCAGTACGCTATCTGCACAGCGATATTGATACGGTGGAGCGGGTGGAAATCATTCGCGATTTGCGGCTCGGCACCTTTAACGTGCTGGTGGGTATTAACCTCCTGCGTGAAGGACTCGATCTTCCTGAAGTATCGCTGGTGGCGATTCTGGATGCAGACAAAGAAGGCTTCCTGCGTTCAGAGCGCAGTTTGATTCAGACTATAGGCCGCGCTGCTCGCAACATCAATGGCACTGCGATCTTGTATGCCGACAGGATGACTGATTCAATGAAGCGCGCGATCGGCGAGACCGAACGTCGCCGTACGAAACAAGTAGCATTCAATGAGGCGAATAACATCACGCCGGTCGGCGTGAAGAAGCAGATTCGCGATTTGATCGATGGTGTCTACAAGATTGACGATGCTCGTGAAGAGCTAATGGCGGCGCAAGAGCAGGCAAAGTACGAGGCGATGAGCGAGAAGCAAGTGGCTAAAGAAATCAAGCGCCTCGAAAAGCTGATGTTCGAACACTCGAAAAATCTGGAGTTTGAAAAAGCGGCGCAGGTGCGTGATCAGTTGCATCTGCTTAAGGAGCAGCTATTTGGTGCGCCGGGTGAGGATAATGTGGTGTCGATTACCGGGAAATAAAAAGAGTGAATTTTTTCCGCTTTTTTTATCTCGACTGAGAAGTTTATCTATTCATTGTCAGGCACTTTATTTTCGAAATGGACGGCCGTGTCATCTTTTGTTGAATCTTCACTTTGAGAATTTTCGGTGCTGATGTTTACAAGCACAGACGGGTCGGTTAGCGATCCTGAAGGTGCATTGGTTTCACCAGGTCCGCTGATTTCTCCTGTCTTTTCATTTCGTTTTAAATTCTGCACGGCCGCGCTTTGTTTTTCGGATGGCTGATTGGCTGAAGAGCAAAGTGTATCCGAGGCTTGGAAGTCTTTTTTTGTTTTTCTTGAGGCGACTGTGGAGCTAGTGCCGATGATCGTGCGCAAGCCCGCACCCATAGTCATAACCACACCCGCACCCAAAAATGCTCCCACGGCACACGCTAAGATTCGTAAAGTATCGTTTTGGGCGTCTTCGACTTTGATGTATTGAAAGTTAATACCTTCGCCTTGCTTTAATCGCCAGGCTAAGTAGCTGTCAAGTTGTTTCGGCGTAAGATAGATTCGCGTAGCTTTGTTGATGTTTAAATTTTTGTGGATGTCAGCATTTATATTGTCGACTGGGATGTTGGGCACTCGGACCGGGCGATACTGGAGCTCGCGGGATGGATATCCCATGTAATTAAAATCAGCTAGCGGAAGATATTGGTCGCTGCAAACAACAAATTCAGGCAGATCCATCATGCAGGCTGAATGCTCATCAGGAACCCCAATTGCCTCATGGGTTAAGTTGGCAGATTGCGCTGCATATTTTTTGTAATCATCAAGGCTGGGCCCGGAGTAGCACGTACCCGAATCCAGCAAGGTGCGCGAAGTTTGACGGGTTTTCATTTCGTCTGTCGCTTCGGGGTGCGCTGCAGTAGGCCATTGGCGCTCGGTCAGCATGCTTTCTGATTTTTGCACCATTCGCGGCATCTTCTGATTTTCTTCGATATTTGCTTTGTTGATGTCGATATTTGGATTTCCCTCGACAGACTTCAGATAGCGATCAGCCATTTGCTCTCGAGTCAGCTTGGGGCGATCCGTGCGGATAACGCCTGGTATTGGATTGTTTGACGGTGCGGTGGCGTAGGATTGAAGGGCAACATAGGCTTTGTATGTATTGTCTTGTATCTGAGCTAGCATGGCAGAGGCTCCTGTAAATGGTGGTGTTTTCGTAAAAGCATGCATGGGTGAGGCTTATTTTTCGATAGTTCCCCCAGATGAACGGAGTGGCTGATATGCCCGCCAAGATGCATTGGGTCGAGCAAAAAGCTAGTGTTTGCCGTTGTTAACGAGTCGCTCTTTTTGTGGGGACGATATGGGCAGGCCTTTGCTGGAAATAGGTCGTCCTATTAAGACTGCTTTAGGCATCTACAAGCCCGACAAAGCTCGCGAAGAGCTGATGGCGGCGCAAGAGCAGGCGAAATACGAAGCGATGAGCGAGAAGCAAGTGGCTAAAGAAATTAAACGTCTTGAGAAGCTGATGTTCGAACACTCGAGAAATCTGGTGTTTGAAAAGGCAAAGCAGGTGCGTGATCAGTTGCATTTGCTGAAAGAGCAGTTGTTTGGTGCTCCGGGAGAGGACAATGTGTTGTCTATTTCAGGCAAATAAAAAGAGCGGGATATTTCCCGATTTTTTTGCGTTGGACCGAAAATAATCAATAACCCTAGAAGTCGTTGTCGTAAGAGATGTTGGTGACGGCGTAACTTGATCCTGAATTACGG
>JACCEC011429674.1_pt1 | contig 11396 bp, 8 predicted proteins | sample 7450121 | NCBI WGS metagenome assembly JACCEC01 (sample SAMN15323455, study PRJNA562643) | freshwater metagenome | isolation source: river surface water | place: USA:Blue River Watershed | collected 2017-08-18 | reverse complement strand
GTGGCCACAGCGCAGGCATTCGTAGCGCAAAGGACGCATGGGCTTGGGCACGGGTTGAGCCGCCGGCAACGGCGGCGTCGGTGCGGGCGGGTCATAGGTCCGACCGAGGACCAACCAAGCGGCCATGCCCTTCTTCCAATAGTGATCCGTCCGGCGGACGGTCCCCGCCCCGAGAAGCCTAGGTAAATCCGTCTCTAGGTATTTTCCGATAAGGGTACCGGAACGTGCGATATGGACCTGAACCATGGGGACGCCCCGACTTTGCCGCCCCACCCCCTGACCGCAAGCCACCCAGCGACCTCAGGGATTACAAATCAATCAGGGATTTCGCCCCCTCGACCCTCTCCCGTCGCTGTCTCGACCCTACCCTCGACCCAGCCCTCGACTCCGTCATCGACCCTGTCCCGACTCTGTCCTCACCTCATTCTTTTAGACTGCACCAGGGGCCGGAGGCGCTCATTCTATGCCCATCCCCATGCCCCACCCTTCCTGTTTCCTGCTGGCCGCCCTCACGCTCAGCGCTGCCGCCGCGGACATCCCCACCACCGCCGCCAAGGTCCACACCGTCACGGTCTACGGCGACCGCGCCGAAGTCGTGCGGCACCTGACGGCCACCGTCGAGGCCGGCGACCACACGCTGACCTTCGACAACCTCCCGGGCGCGACCGACCTGTCTTCCGTCCGCGTCGACGGCAAGGGCGCCTTCACGCTCATCGACATCCGCGGCGAGCGCGTGCAGACCAAGGAGGTCGCCGATGAGCGCGTCCTCAAGCTGACCAAGGAGCTCGAAGCGCTCCGCGCCCAGGTCGGCGACCTGACCCTCGCCGACAACCGCATCACCCAGCGCAAGGCCGCCCTGGAAAAGGTCCTCGGACGCCTGACCTCCGTGGGCAAGGAATCGGCCAACGCCGAGATGGATCCATCGAAGTGGGCCGCCTACCTCCAATACCACGTCGATACGCTCGCCAAGCTCGACAAGGAAATCCTCGCGAACGGCGTCAGCCGCACCAGCCTGAACCTCGACATCGACCGCGTGCAGCGCGAGCTCAACGAACTGAACGCCCATCGCGTCAAGTTCCGCAATGTGGCCCGCGTACGCATCGAAGCCAAGCAGGCCGGCCCGATCGAACTCGACCTCGCCTATGTCGTCCGCGGCCCCAGCTGGAACCCGCTCTACGACATCCGCGCCGACACGAAGGCGAAGACCGTCCAAGTCAACTACCACGCCGAGGTCCGCCAATCGACCGGCGAAGACTGGCAAGGCGTCGCCCTCAAACTCTCCACGGCGCAGCCCAACCTGGGCGGTCGCGAACCGCAGATGTCCCCTTGGTTCATCCAGCGCTTCGTCCCTGAACCGGTGACGCTAACGGGCGCCGTTAGCGGCGGCGTCGCGCTCGAAAGCGCCCGCAAGCCCAGCCGTGCTGACGGCGGCAGGCTCGCCAAGAACGGCGTCGGGGTCCTCGACGGCACCAGCGCCCCCGCTCCGGCGGCCGCGGCGATGGACTTCACCTACGCCCGGGTGAACACGGGCGGCACGGCGGCGACGTTCAGCATCCCCCGCGCCTACGATGTGCCGTCCGACAACAAGCCGGCCAAGGTCGCCATCGCCTCCGAATCCTTCCCGAGCGAGTTCCGCCACACCTGCGTGCCCAAGCTCTCGCCGCACGTCTACCTCAAGGCCAAGGCCATCAACAAATCGGATTTCCCGTTCATCGCCGGCCCCACCGCGGTCTTCCTCGATGGCGCCTTCGTGGCCAACGCCAACCTCGACCTCGTCACCCCGGGCCAGGAATTCTGGACCTACCTCGGCGCCGACCAGTCGGTGAAGGTGGACATGAAGGACCTCGGCAAGGTCGAGGAACTCTCCGGCATCTTCGGCAAGAAGACCGCCCGGAGCGTCGTCAGCAAGGTCTTCAAGGTGACCAACGGCAAGTCCACCGACATCCAACTCACCATCAAGGACCAGGTCCCCTCGTCCAACCACGAGGAGATCAAGGTGGTCTTCGAAGAACCCAAATACGAAAAGGACACCGATGGCTTCAAGGTCGACCAGTCGAAGTTCGTCGAATGGAACCTGACCCTCAAGCCCAGCGCCAAGCAGGATGTCCCCTTCCGCTTCGCCATCGAACGCCCCGAAGGCTTCCCGATGGTCGGCCAATAAGCCCCACGCCGTCCCCCCTTAAAACACGATCATGAAAATCTTCTCCTTCCTCTGCTTCGCCGCCGCGCTCGGCGCCGCCGAAGTCAAGACGCCCGACGCCAAGCCGCGCGAAGTGACGGTCTATGCCGACCGGGCCGAAGTGGTCCGCGTCTTCAAGGGCGACCTCGCCACCGGCGAGCAATCCCTGCTCTTCGACAACCTCCCCGCCAACGTCGACTTCTCGTCCATCCGCGTCGAAGGCACCGGCGCCTTCACGCTCATCGACATCCGCCCCGAGACCGTGCAGGTCAAGGAAGTCGCCAACGAGGCCATCCGCGCCCTGCAGGCGAAGGTCCAAGCCCAGGAAATCGTCCAGAAGGAACTCGCCCTCGCGGAGGGTCGCGTGGCCTTCCGGCGCGGCGCCCTGGATAAGGTCCTGGGCCGCCTGACCTCCGTGGGCAAGGAGTCCGCCAATCCCGAGATGGATCCGCTCAAGTGGGCCGCCTACCTCGACTTCCAAGCGGAGCAGCAGGTCGCCTTGGACAAGGAAGCCACGGACCTCGCCAAGCGCGTCAAGGAGTCGCGCCAGCTCGTCGACACCTACAACCGCGAGATCTCGGCCCTCAACGGCAACCTGAGCCGCTCCCGCAACCTGGCCCGCGTCAACCTCGACGTGAAGGCCGCCGGCGCCGCCGAAGTCCGCCTCAGCTACGTGGTCCATGGCCCCAGCTGGAAGCCAGTCTACGACCTTCGCGCCGACACGAAGGGCAAGACGCTCGAGATCACCTACCATGCCGAACTGCGCCAATCGACCGGCGAGGACTGGCAAGGCGTCGCGCTCAAGCTTTCCACCGCCGAACCGAGCGTCGGCGGCCGCGAGCCGGAGATGTCTCCCTGGTTCCTCGCCAAAGCCGAGCCCGTCGCCCTCGATGAATTGCGCGTGGACTCCGAAAGCCTCAATCGCCGTGGGTCGGTGGTGGCCGGTCGCTCGGCCGGCGAAAAACAGAACTTCTTGGCGGCCGACAATCGGTTCAATGCCTTCACCGCCACGGCCACCGCCAAGCTCGCCGACTCCACCGTCAGCACCGCCGCGGTCGTCGCCGGCGGCACCGCCGCGACCTACGTCATCGAACGCACGACCGACATCAAGTCCGACAACAAGCTGGCCAAGGTGACGGTCATGCGCCTGCTCCTGCCCTCGACCTACCGCCACAGCTGCGTGCCGAAGCTTTCGGGCTACGTCTACCTCAAGACCCACGCGACCAACAAGTCCGACTTCACCCTGCTGCCCGGCCGCACGTCGGTCTTCCTCGATGGCGCGTTCGTCGCCAATTCCAGCATGGACCTCGTCCCGGCCGGCCAGGAGTTCTGGACGTTCCTCGGCGTCGACCAGTCGGTCAGCGTGGAGCGCAAGGAACTCGCCCGCCGCGAGGAGACCTCCGGCGTCTTCGGCAAGAAGACCCTGCGCACCGTCTTCGACCAGGTCTTCAAGGTGAAGAACGGCAAGGCGACCGAGATCGACCTCGTCATCTGGGACCAGCTCCCGATGGGCGACCACGAGGACATCAAGGTGGTCCTCGAAGAACCGAAGCACGAGAAGGATTCCGAATCCTTCAAGATGACCGAAACGAAGTTCGTCGAATGGCGCCATGCCGTGAAGGCCGGCGAAAAGCGCGACGTCCCCTTCCGCTTCGCCATCGAGCGCCCCGCCGACATGCAGGTCATCGGCTTCTGAGCCGCCTGCCACCCGGCGGCGCGGCCCGCCTCTATCCTTCCCATCGGCCGCGTTTTGGTCTACTCCTCGCGCATGTACCCATTCACCGCGTACCTGCGTTGCGCCTTCCACCCGACCGCCCAGGCCGAAGAGGTCAGCCTGAACCGGCTCGCGGGGATGTTCGACCATTGGTTCCGCAAGGCCCTGCCACGCGAGCCGCACGTCACCAAGGTGACGCCGCTGCGCCGGCTCCATGGCGCCGGCAAGCATGAGGTCATCTATGACCTGATGGTCACCGGTGAAACGCCGACGGACAACGACCCCCAGCTGCTCCCGGACCTGGTCCAGCTCTTCACGGACGCCGCTTCACCGGGCCAACAGGACCGCCTCGACCCCGAAAAGCACCCCGACCTGTTGGCCCTCCGCCTGCAGGCCGTGTCCTCGCTGACGGGCCAGCGCACCCAGTTGAAGGTCTCGTTCCGGACCGACGCGGCGAGCCTCAAGCGGCTCCCTTCACCGAGCGACCTGCTCAAGATCGGCCAGCTCCAAGACACCAACGGCTTCTGGCTCTGGGATGTCTGCTTCGACCTCACGACCTGGACCGAAAATTGCACCGAGGCCGCCTACCTGCTGACGCTCAGCGAACTTTCCAATACCGCCGGCGACCGCTCCCACGAAATGAATCCGTGGGCGGAAACGCTCCTGAGCCGTCTCACGACGGCCGAAGCCGCGCACGCCCTCCAAGCCAGCACCGGTCAGCCGATGCTATGCTCGGGCGTGGAGAAGGTCGGCTAGGAAACAGCGTCGAGGGAAGAATCGAGTTCTGAGTCGAGGGCAGGGTCGATGAGGGAGTCGAGGGACGAGGTTGTGACGACGCGTGATCGCCCAGCCTCACACTTCGGGCAACGCTCCTCTCCACGATCGATGCAGCCATCTACTCGGCGATCGATTCAGAGTTCACCCAGCACTCGATGCATTGATCGACTCTGCCCACAACCCTCCCCTCGATCAGGTCATCGACCCATCCCTCTACTCAGACCTCGCTTGTTCGCTCGATTCTGCCCTCGACTCTGCCCTCGACCCAGTCATCGACCCATCCCTCGACTCTACCCTCTCCCTCACTTATCGCTGCGCCAAGGACCGGCCGGCAGCGCATCGGAGCCGGCGGAGTAAACCGAGACCTCCGGGAAGTTGGCCCAAGCATAACGCGCGGCCTTCGGGGCCTTCACGTCGGCGGCGGAAACGGTGACTTGGGCGCCATCGGCCTTGGCGGTGGCATAGGCCCACTTGCCGTCGGCCCCTTGCACCGCGAAGCCCTTGCCTTCGCCCTTGAGCACGACGGCGCGGTCGTAGGTGAGGACCCACGCGTCGCCTTGGAGCCCGGACTTCACCACGCGCGGGGCTTCACCGTTCACGCGGGTCTTGTAGACGCGCTGCAAGGCCACGGCGGCCAGACGATCGCCGACCTGGAACTTGTCCTTCGGGTGGATATCCTTCTCGTCGCCGAGGTCGATGTTGACCGACATCATGGCCCCGGGGACGGTGTCCGCGATCCACTCCATGGACTCGCGGATGACCGGCCAGCCGCCCTCTTCCACGGCCACCGGCTTCTTCGCCATGAAGCGCGGGAGCTGGACGATGATGAAGGGGAACTCGCGACCCCAGGCCTTGTGCCAGGCCTTGATCATGTCCCCAAGGATCCACTTATAGGCCACCGCCTGACCGGCGTTGGACTCGCCCTGATACCAGATGGCGCCCTTGAAGCTGTAACCGACGAGGGGATGGACCATGCCGTTCCAATTCATGTGCGGGCCATTCGACCAGACCGCCTGGGTCTTCGGGTCGGTCTTGGCCTTGGCGACGCGGGCGGCGACGCCGGCGTCTTCCTTCTCCTGCCAACCCTTGGCGGCCGGCTGTGCATCATACATCCCGCGCGGGCCCCACGCTTCGGCGCGGGTGCCGCCGATGGAGGTGACGATCATGCCGACCGGCTGCTTGAGCTCGGCGCGGACGGTGGAGGCGAAATAGTAAGCCGCCGCGGAGAAACCGGCGACGGTGTCAGGGCCGGCGATCTTCCACGAGCCCTTCACGTCTTCGGCGGGAGCGGCGGCCGGGATGCGCTGGACGAAGAAGACGCGGATGCCGTTGTCGCGCGGCTTGGCGACCGATTCCTTGGCGGTGAAGGAGGCGCCGACGGTCCAGTCCATATTGGACTGGCCGGAGCCCACCCAGACCTCGCCGACGATGACGTCTTTGGCGAGGTGGGACTCCGCGCCGGACTTGATCACCAGATCGCGGCCGGACTCGCTGGGCTTGAGGCCCTTCAGCGTGGTCTTGAAGACGCCATCGGCCCCCGCGGTGGCGGTGGCCTTCACGTCGCCATAGACGACTTCCACGGCCGCACCGGGTTGCGCCTTGCCGTAGACGTTGGCCTCACCGGCCTGCAGGACGGCATGGTCCGAGAAGATGGACGAAAGCTTCAGGTCGCCGGCCTGGACCAGCGCGGAAACCAACAACAGGAGTGGGGTAAGACGGGGCATGCCTTCCAGACAACCCCCAGACCGGAGGGTTCCCAGTAAAAACCCATTGTAACTACCAATCGGGTGGAGCGGGCCGACCTCACAACCCCATCCCCTTTCCCCCATCCCTCATCAGGCCTTCTTGACGAAGCAGGCCTTCAGGCCGACCTGGATGCCGTCGATGCGGCAATCGATCTCGTGGTCCCCGTCGACGAGGCGGATGTTCTTCGCCTTCGCCCCGCCCTTCAGCGTGCCGGCCGAGCCGCGGAGCTTGAGGTCCTTGATGAGCACCACGGTGTCCCCGTCGGCCAAGACCGTGCCATGGGCATCCTTGACCACGCGCGGGCCGTCCTCAGCGGCGGCGGCCGTCGGCTTGTCCCACTCGAAACCACAGGTCTCGCACTCCCACTTGGTGGGGTGGCTCAGCAAGGCTTTCATGCCGCATTCGGGACACTCGGGATCGGTCATGCCGCAACATCGCACTTCCGTCGCCGGATGACAAGGCGGACATCAGGCCAACAAAAAACCCGCCACTTTCATGGCGGGTTCGTTGGTCGGAGGGAACCGAAGGCTTAGGCCTTCTTTTCCTTCTTCTTCTTTTCCTTCTTCGGCTCTTCAGCCGGGGCGTCGGCCGCGGCGGAGACGGCGAGCACCTTGGTCTTCACGTGCTTGTCGACATCGACCTGGATGGTCTTGCCCTTGAGCTCGGCGACCTTGGCGACGCCTTCGGTCTCAGGGGTCAGGGTGTAGCTGGAGTCCTTGCCGTCGACGGAGACCACGATCTCCTTCTTGTCGGCGTCGTAGGACTTCAGGGTGCCCTTGGAGGAAATCTTGGCGCCGCAACCAGCCTGGGCGGCGGCAGCGAGGGCAAGAACGGTGAGGATGCTGAGGAGGTTCTTCATGGGTGTCGGAGTAAGGCCTCCATTGGAGCATGATTCCAAGGGTTGCCAACGACAATCGGGTTGAACCGCCCCACACAGGGGGCATCGTCCCAAGCCATGCCTTGGACGCCCCCCCTGCTCTGCTCCTTAGTTTGGGTCTGGTTGACGTTCTCAGCCGTGGCCGGGTTCGCCCACTCCATCCCTGACATCCCGGTCCGGGGCGATTTCCAAGCCAATGGCACCGCGGAAATCACCGTGGAAATCAGCCCTCGAAGCTGGGCCGAAAGCCCCAAACTCGCCCCCGACCTCGAGTTCAAGGACTTCCAGAAGTACAGCCCCGAGCAGCGCGCCGAGTTGCTCAAGCGGATGCGCGCCTTCCTTTCCGACCACGTCGAACTCCGCTTGGAGCCCATCGGCCGGATCCAGCCCGATTTCACCTTCGAATTCATCGCCGAGACGGGTCAGCCGCTGAAGGAGCCCGCTGATGCGGTCATCGCGCGGGGACGCTGGCAGATCAAGTTGCCCGCCGGGGTGACCGGCTGGCAGGTGCGTTCCCTCCCGGGCCACAAGGTTTCCGTCGTTTTCCAGAACAGCGTCAATGGGCAACCCCACCCGCGTATCGCGGTCCTCTTCCCCGGCGAAAGCAGCTACACCTTGGACCTGACCGGCCTCACGACCGCGGCCCCCGGCGGCGCGCCCACGGGCGCCATCTCCGCGCAGAGCGACACGGGCGGCACGTGGAGCACGTTCTGGAGCCGCGTCCGGGAAGGTTTCCATCACATCCTGCCGGAAGGACTCGACCACATCCTCTTCGTGCTCGGCCTCTTCCTGCTCGCCCGCACCTGGCGCCCGATCCTCGCGCAGGTCACGACCTTCACGCTCGCCCACTCCATCACCTTGGCGTTGGCGACCTTGGGTTACATCTCGGTGCGGGCGGAGATCGTGGAGCCGATCATCGCCGCCTCCATCGCGATCATCGCGCTGGAAAACATCTTCCGGCCGACCTACGGCAAGTTCCGCTTGGCGATGGTCTTCCTCTTCGGCCTGATCCACGGCCTCGGCTTCGCGCAAAGGCTGGTGGACGAACGCATCCCCGCCGACTCCCTCATGGGCTCGCTGCTGGGCTTCAACGTCGGCGTCGAGCTGGGCCAATTGGCGGTCATCGGCCTCGCGCTCGCCGCGACGGCTTGGATCAAGGACGAGGAACGCTACCGCCACTGGGTCGTCCTGCCGGGCTCGATGGCCATCGCCTTGGCCGGCGTCTACTGGGCCATCTCCCGGACGTTCTGAGGCTCAACGCAAGGCCTGCTCGGCGGCCGGCGAAGCCAAGATGTACAACGCATACTTGGCCCGGCTGATGCCGACGTACGCCTTGCGGCGGTCGCGCTCGCTGACGAGCGAATCCAAGTCGGCCAAGACAACCGCATGGCTTTCCATGCCCTTGAACTTGAAGACGGTCGAGGTGCGCAAGGTGCCGGGTTCGTAAGGACGCGAGGGATCATAAGGCACCAGCCGCAGGCCGCAGAGCGTGCGGTGACTGGCGTAACTTTCCTTTCCGGCGCCACGCGCGCTCAGCACGACGATGTCCTCAGGGCCTTGTTGGGGCAGCACGATATGGGTGAGCAAGGCTTCGAGCGTCGCGAGCTCCTTGCCCGGCTGGTACGCGGCCGTGGTCACGGCCGGACCACTGATGCCGGAGCCTTCCTGGACGGGCCGACCCATGACCTTCGCGGCGGCCCGCGCGATTTGCTCGGTATTGCGCCAATTACGTTCCACGACGGCCTCGGGGGCGCCGTCCAGCAGCGCGAACAAAGCTTGTCCGGCCGGAGTGGGTTCCGCCGGGACCTCCGGGGTCAGGATCTGATCCAAGTCCTCGAACCACCACCAGCGACCATCCTTGAGCCCACCTTTGAGGATGGCATCCATGAAGGCCAGCTTGCCCGCGTCATCGCGGAAGTCCTGGCCTTCGTCGACGACGAGGAGGTCCAGTTTCGCCTCCTGCGGCCATGCCGATGCCACCGCGGTCGCCCTTTCCACCCGGGCGCGGAAATACGCCGGGTCGGTCGCCGCCGCATCCGAGGCATCGCCCAAGACTTGGTCGATGTGGGCGTAGAAGGAGCCAGCCCGGACGGTCGCGAGGCCCTCGCGGGCCGAGACGTCCGCCAGATGCGCCCCCAAGTGACGGTTGAAGCAGAGCAAGCCGATCTTGGCGAAAGGCAGCGCGGCCCGCTCGCGACGACACGTCTCCACGGCCAGGAGCGTCTTACCGGAACCGGGTCCGCCCGTGATCCGCAGACGCTTGTTCTTCTTCACCAAGTCGAGGGCGTTGAGCTGCGAGGCCGAGAGCCGGATCAACTCCAGGTCCATGTCCGTCGCCGAGAGGTTGGAGGTCAGGCGCAGGTCGGGCCGCAGCAGCTGCGCCACCCCCAGCAACTGCGCATCCGTCGCGGGGGCCGGGAGTTCCCGGTCCGGGAAATGCCTACGGAAGCGGGCTTCCGCATCATCGAGCAGACGGGCGACGATTTCGGCCAGCGTATGTTCGGCCAGCTCGGCGCGGTCGACGATGCGCTCCTGGGGGCACTCGAAGGTCTGGGCGTTGAAATCCACGTCGGTGAAGACCATGGCTTGATTGAACGGCATCCGCGCTTCGGTGGATTCGCGCCCACACTGCCGCTCGAGATACTCCCGGATCTCGTAGCTATTGTCGCGGGCTTGGTAGAACGGCGGCGCGATCGATTCGCGATGGCCTTGGCGCACGCGATACCAGCGGCCCCCTTGGCAGCCGATCTCACCCCCTTTGACCTCAAGCACCAAGCGACCCCGCGGATGCAGAATCACGAAGTCCGCCTCCGAATCGATGGCCCCGCGTTGCCGCGGCACCTCCAAACACGGGATCACGATGTACTCATCGGACAGCTCGAACCGGAGGCGTTCCAACAGTTCGGCCTCCGTTTCGTCGAACTGGACGGCGTGAAGTCGTTCGGGAATGCAGCGAGCCATCCGGTCTGTTTACCAAGGAACAATGCGGCCGCAAGCCTGCTCAGACCAAAGACTTCGGATTCCCCTGCTCGACCACAGACCATCGGAAACCCCCGCGGGAGCGGCTGCCTTGTGACGAATGTGAAGATTGGGTGTATGACATGTCCGTCACCGCTTCGCCACCTTTCCGCAGTCAGGCGGGACTAACATCGGCATCCCCAACCATGAAACACCTCGCCCGCTCGTTCCTAATCGCCGCCGCCGCCACGGTCACGCTCTCCGCACAGAACGTGATCACCGGCCCCTCCAGCTCGCAGACGCCCTACCTGAGCCCGACCGCACCAGGTTGGTCCGCGACCTCCCTGCTCACCGTTGGCGACTCCGTCGGTGGCTACCTGATGGCCGGCATCCCGGATGGCCTCGGCGCCTACTCCAACGGCAACGGCACGATGACCGTCCTCGCCAACCATGAGATCGGCAATGACTTCACGACCGGCGTCCTCAAAGGTGCCGTACGCGCCCACGGTGCCGCCGGTGGTTTCGTCTCCAAGTGGGTGATCAACATCTCCAATCCCGCCTACGCCCCCTTCACGGTCGTCTCCGGCAGCGACTTCGTGACCTCGCGCCTCGACCAGATGATGTGGAACGGCACCACCTGGGCCGCACCTACTTCCCCCTACGCCTACCTGCGCCCCTGCTCCGCCGACCTCCCGAAGCTCTCCGCATTCTATGATGTGAACAGCAACACCGGTTACAACGGACTCATCTTCCTGAATGGCGAAGAAACCGGCGCCGAGGGCAAGGCCTTCGCGTGGATCGCCACGGGGGACGAAGCCGGCAAGGTCTACGAACTGCCCCACCACGGCAAGTACTCCTGGGAAAACGCCCTCGCCCGCTCGAATTACGGAGCCAACCCCAGCGCGACCAACCTCCTCCAGACCGTCGTCGTCGGCACGGATGACACCACGCCGGGCGAGGTCTACGTCTACATCGGCGCCAAGACCAACACCGGCAACGCCGTCGAGAAGGCGGGCCTGGCGAACGGCAACACCTACGGCATCAAGGTGACCTCCGCCACCGGCTACACGGGCGCCGTCGCCCTCGAAAACGCCACGGGCCTCAACGGCACCTTCACGCTCCATCAGTTGTTCACCAACGCGACC
>JACCEC010003044.1_pt1 | contig 11397 bp, 12 predicted proteins | sample 7450121 | NCBI WGS metagenome assembly JACCEC01 (sample SAMN15323455, study PRJNA562643) | freshwater metagenome | isolation source: river surface water | place: USA:Blue River Watershed | collected 2017-08-18 | reverse complement strand
TGGGCCGTGCCTTGATGTTGGCAGGCAGTGATGCCCAAAAAGAAAAGTTACAAAGCTTGATGGACGGCTCCGCCATTGCTGCTTGGGCGCATGACGAACCAGGCGCGCACCATGCGTTAAACCATGTGGCCACCACGGCCAAACGTGAAGGGGCGCATTGGGTGCTCAACGGTGTGAAAGGCTTGGTGAGCTTTGGGGAGAAAGCGGATTGGTTGCTGGTGTCTGCGCGTACCTCGGGCACGACTGACAGCGAAGCAGGCATCAGCTTGTTCCTTGTGCCAGGGGTGGCGGCAGGTGTCACACGTCGATCGTTCAACCGCATTGATGGTGGCCGCGCTTCTGAGTTAGTGTTTGACCACGTGCAAGTGCCAGCCGATGCATTGCTGGGCGCAGAGGGGGGCGGCCACGCTGTGCTCGAACGCGTGCGGGGCTATGCCTTGTTGGCTTTGTGTGCAGAAGCCTTGGGCGCGATGGATGTGGCCAAAGACCAAACCCTTGAATACCTGCGGACACGCAAACAGTTTGGTGCACCGATTGGTAGCTTTCAGGCTTTGCAGCACCGCATGGTGGATGTGCTGTTGGAGGTGGAGCAAGCACGTTCGGCCGTCATCAATGCAGCTGCAGCCATAGATGCGACAGATCATGTGGTGCGCGAGAAAGCCTTGTCTGCCGCCAAATACAGCATTGGTCGTATCGGCACTTTGGTGGCTGAGGAAAGCATTCAGTTGCATGGTGGCATTGGCATGACTTGGGAATTACCCCTGTCCCACTATGCCAAACGATTGGTGATGATTGACCATGAGTTTGGTGACGAGGACCATCACTTGGCACGTTTCATCGCATTGAGCCAAACACACTGATTCAAGAGGCACAGATGACACATGCATTGCTGACCCGTCGAGAAGGCGCTGTTTTGGTTTTGTCCAATCACAATGTCGCTGCACGCAATGCGCTGAGCTTTGAGTTCTACACCGCCGTGACCCATGCTTTGCGTGAGGCGGCCCGTGACCCCTCGGTGGGGGCCATCGTGCTGACGGGGGAGGGAGGGCACTTTTGCTCTGGCGGTGACCTTCGCCAACTGGTCAAGCGACGTGAACTGTCTGTGCAGGAGCGTCGTGTGCGCCTAGAGGGCTTGCATGATTTGATTCGTTCGGTGCGCGATTGTCCCAAGCCTGTGATCGCAGCGGTCGAAGGCGCAGCCGCTGGCGCTGGACTTTCGCTGGCGCTGGCGTGTGACATGCTGGTGGCTGCCAAAGATGCCAAGTTCACGGTGGCCTATGTGAAGGTGGGCCTCACACCCGATGGGGGGGCGACTGCGTTTTTGGCGGAGTTTGTATCTCGGCAAGTGTTGACCGAGTTGTGTTTGACAGGTGCACCCCTCAGCGGTGAGCGCCTGCATGCGTTGGGGGCGGTCAATCGTTTGGTGGCGTCGGGCCATGCACTGTCTGCCGCAATTGACTTGGCTGCAGAAATTTCAGCAGGCCCTCAACACGCGATGAGCCGTATCAAACACTTGTGCCGTCATGCCACGCGCAATTCCTTAGAAGAACAGCTCGAACTCGAAGCGCAATCCATGGTGGAAGCCATGGGCAGCGACGAATCCTTAGAAGGCATCAGTGCCTTTTTGGATAAACGCGCTCCCAATTTCACCCAACTACGTCAGGTCAACGAATGAGTACCACGACTTCACATGCAGCACATGATTTGCCTTTGGCAGGCATTCGTGTGTTGGATCTTTCGCGCGTGTTTGCAGGGCCGATGTGTGGCATGGTCTTGGGTGACTTTGGCGCGGAGGTGATCAAGGTTGAGCACCCAGGCCGAGGGGACGACACGCGTGATTGGGGCATTCGCATTGGCAAGACCGAGACCACCTACTACAACAGCATGAACCGCAACAAGCGGTCCATCACGGTGGACCTTCAATCGCCTGAGGGATTGAAAATCATCCACGCGTTACTGCCTCAGTGCGATGTGGTGATTCACAACTTCAAGACAGGCGGCGCAGAAAAACTCGGCATTGGTTACGAACAGCTCAAAGCCATCAAACCCGATTTGATTTACTGCGCAGTCGCAGGCTACGACACCAGTGGCCCTGAGGCGAGTCGGCCTGGCTATGACTTGGTGATTCAAGCGGAGGCTGGCTTGATGGCCCTCAACGGCGATGCCGACATGCCGCCTTTGAAGTTTGGCGTGGCCGTGGTGGATTTGATGACGGGCATGTATTCGGCGCAAGCGATTCTGGCAGCCTTGTTGCGTCGTGAGCGTCGTGGGGTGGGGCAGCTCATTGAGATGGCTTTGTACGACTGCGGCTTGTCTGTTTCTGGCTATTACGGTTTGGACGCCTTGCATCTGGGACGTGACCCTGAACGGTATGGCAACGCGCATCCTTCAATCGTGCCTTACGGCATGTACGAAGCTGCAGATGGCGCACTGATCATTGCCGTGGGCAACAACGCACAGTTCGATAAGTTTTGTCGTCAAGTGATCTTGCGACCAGACATTGTGGAGAACCCCTTGTTTGCCACCAATGTCGAACGCGCCAAAAACCGCAAAGAACTCGGCCCCATGCTCAAGGCGTTGATTCAAACATTCCCGCGTGAGTTGTTGCTTGAGCGTTTAACGGCGGCGGGCATTCCCTGCGGCAAAGTGGCTGGCCTGCATGAGGCACTGACGAGCGAGCGTTCACGCCGTGGCCGCATGGTGCAAGACATGCCGCATCCTGTGGTGGGCACCACGCCTGTGTTTGCACCACCTTACCGCTTGGATGGACAACGCTTGCCCATACGCAGCGCACCACCCACATTGGGTGAAGGCACGCGTGCTGTGTTGCATGAGCTTTTGTCGATGACTGACAGCCAACTGGAGGCCTTGCAAGCCGCAGGTGTGCTGACCTTGCCCAATCACTGATCGTTCTACGGACTGGAGATGTCTATGTTTGCTGTACACACAATGCGTTGCATGTTTCGATGGGTCTTGATGGGGGCTCTGTTAGGCGGTTCAGTCACAGGCGTGCAGGCGCAGCAGGGCAGTGGGCCTGATAAAACCATCAAGCTGATCGTGCCGTTCCCAGCGGGTGGCCCCACTGACACTGCCTCGCGCATCGTGGGGCAGCGTTTGGCAGAACGACTCAAGCAAACGGTGGTGGTTGAAAACCGAGCGGGTGCCTCTGGTGCAATTGCCGCCGCACAAGTGGCCAAAAGCGCACCAGACGGCAACACCTTGATGATGTTGGCCACGCCCACCATGTTGGCACCGCACTTCAACAAAGCAGCAGGCTACGACACCACCAAAGACTTCATGCCTGTGGCCACGGTGTACGACTTGCCCATCGTCATTGTGGTCAACCCCACACTGTTGCCAGATGTGACTGATTTGGCCAAGCTCATCGCGCACGCCAAGGCACAACCCAAGCCGATGAATTACACCAGCTCAGGCGTTGGCAGTTTTGGCCACCTGAGCATGGAGTTGTTGCAACAGCTGGCTGGTTTTGAAATGCAGCATGTGCCCTACAAAGGGGGTGTGCCTGCCATCACTGACACGATAGGTGGGGTGGTGCCCGTGATGTACTCAGACTTGGTGGCAGCGTTGCCGCACATCAAGTCGGGCAAGTTGCGTGCGATTGCCATTGGGTCACCCCAGCGCGTGAGTGTGGTGCCCGATGTGAAGACGATTTCAGAGCAAGGCATCAAAGGCTATGACGCAGTGTCTTGGGGTGGTTTGCTGGTGGTCAAAGGCACACCCAAGGCCATCGTGGATAAATTGGCCAATGAAGTGCAAGCGATCTTGTCTGAGAAAGAGGTGCAAGACCGGTTGCGCGATGCGGGTTGCATCGCCAACTTTGAGGGGCCTGCTCAAATGGGGCAACGTGTTCAGAATGACTATGCCAAATGGGGCCGAGTGATTCGCGATAGAAGTGTTTCAAACGATTAAAAATAAACAGGAGACAAGCATGATGAATAACAAATCTCGCCGTCAAGCACTGGCCACGGCTGCAATTGCCTTGCTGGCCATGTGCGTGGGTACGCAAGCGCAGGCGCAGGCCTATCCCAATAAACCCATCAAGTTGATCGTGCCTTATGCGCCAGGGGGTGCCACAGACATCATTGCCCGCACCTTGGCCGAAAAGCTGTCTGACCGTTTGGGGCAACCCGTGTTGGTGGACAACCGCGCTGGGGCAGGGGGGGTGACAGGTACCGATGCTGCGGCGAAGGCTGCACCCGATGGCTACACCTTCTTGGTGACCTTGGGGACCACGGTGTTGATCAACCAGTTCTTGTATGAAAAGCTGCCCTACAACCCAGGACGCGATTTTGCATTGGTCTCTCAATTGGCTTTGGCACCAGTCACGCTGCTGGTGAATCCCAATTCGAGCATCAACAATGCCAACGATTTGAAGGCTCATATCCTCAAGAACCCCAACAAGTTGTCGTATGGCTCTTGGGGTATGGGCTCCTACGCACACCTTGCTGGTGCTTACCTCAGCCAAAGTCTGTCTGCAGATTTGACCCATGCGGCCTACAAGGGCGAGGCCCCCATGTTGCAAGACTTGGTAGGCGGGCAAATTGATTTTGCATTTGCCAGTGCCCAAACGGCCAAGCCCTACATTGATGGCGGCAAGCTGCGCTCGATCGCTGTGACAGGTGAACAACGCATGGGCGTGCTGCCGAACATTCCGACGATGCGTGAACAAGGCTTTAAAGACGACATCTTCCGTGTGACCGGTTGGATAGCAATGGCCGCACCAGCCAAAACCCCCAACGATGTGGTGCAACGTGTGTCTGCCGAGGTGCGTGCCATTGTGGCTTTGCCCGAAACGCAAGATCGCATCAACAAAATGGGCTTCATGCCAGTGGGCAATACGCCAGAGCAGTTCTCTGCTGTTTACAAAAGTGAGTTTCCTGTTTGGGAACGCGTGGTGAAGTTGTCTGGCGCGAAGCTAGATTGATCATTTCATTCTGTATTTTTTGAGTAAAGAAACCATCCAATGAGTGCTGCTAGTTTTTCTTGGGAAGACCCTTTCCAACTTGATTCCCAATTGACGGACGACGAGCGTCAGGTCAAAGAAGCTGCGGCTTCTTATTGCCAAGAGCGTTTGGCCCCACGTGTTTTAGAAGCGTTTCGTCATGAAAAAATGGACGCTTCTATCTTTAGAGAAATGGGTGAGTTGGGCCTGTTGGGTGCCACCATTCCTGAGGCCTATGGTGGTGCAGGCTTGAACTACGTGTGCTACGGCCTCGTGGCGCGTGAGGTGGAGCGTGTGGACTCGGGTTACCGCTCGATGATGAGCGTGCAATCGTCTTTGGTGATGGTGCCCATCAACGAGTTTGGCTCTGAAGCGCAAAAGCAAAAGTACTTGCCCAAACTCGCCACGGGCGAGTGGATTGGTTGCTTTGGTTTGACTGAGCCCAACTACGGTTCGGACCCCGGCAGCATGATCACGCGTGCCAAGAAAGTGGCGGGTGGTTATTCGCTCTCAGGTGCCAAGATGTGGATCACCAACAGCCCCATTGCTGATGTCTTTGTGGTGTGGGCCAAAGATGATTCGGGCGCAATTCGAGGCTTCATTTTGGAAAAAGGCTGGAAGGGTTTGAGCGCCCCCGCCATTCACGGCAAAGTGGGTTTGCGTGCGTCCATTACGGGTGAGATCGTGATGGATGAGGTGTTTGTGCCAGAAGAAAACGCGTTCCCAGATGTGCGCGGACTCAAAGGCCCGTTCACCTGTTTGAACAGTGCGCGCTATGGCATTGCGTGGGGTGCATTGGGTGCTGCTGAAGATTGCTTTCATCGTGCGCGCCAATATGTGATGGACCGCCAGCAGTTTGGCCGTCCACTCGCCGCGAATCAGCTGATTCAAAAGAAGTTGGCAGACATGATGACCGAGATTTCTTTGGGCTTGCAAGGTTGCTTGCGTTTGGGGCGCATGAAAGACGAGGGCACGGCGTCGGTGGACATCACCTCCATCCTCAAGCGCAACAGTTGCGGCAAAGCCTTGGACATTGCGCGCATGGCCCGCGACATGATGGGCGGCAACGGTATTTCAGATGAGTTTGGTGTGGCGCGTCATTTGGTGAACCTGGAGGTGGTCAACACCTACGAAGGCACACACGATGTGCACGCGCTGATATTGGGCCGAGCCATCACAGGGATTGCTGCATTCAGCAATTGACACCTCATTCTCAAGTCATTGAGAAAAAAGGGCCGCCATGCATTGCATGGCGGCCCTTTTTGTCGGTAGTTTTGCTTTACGCGTATTCAGCCAAGGCGGCTTTCATTTTCTTCATCGCAGCCACTTCGATTTGGCGGATGCGCTCAGCGCTCACGCCGTATTCAGCCGCCAAGTCATGCAGCGTCATACCGCCTGAGCCGTTGTCTTGCACTTTGAGCCAGCGCTCTTCCACGATGCGGCGGCTGCGTTCGTCGAGCACGTTGAGCGCAGCGGCAATGCCATCGGACGCCAGTACATCGCGCTGGTGCGCGGCGATCATGGCTGTGGGCTCGTGGTTGGTGTCGGTCAAGTAGGCGATGGGGCCAAAGGCTTCGTCGCTGTCTTCGTTGGGCGAGGGGTCAAGCAGCACATCGCCGCCAGACATGCGCATTTCCATCTCCAGCACTTCCTCGGGTTTGACGTTGAGTTTGGTTGCGACGGTCTCCACCTCTTGCGGGTTAAGGGTGTTGCGGTGGGTCGCATCTAACGCATCAGCCTTGAAACCTTGCTTCATCGAGCGCAGGTTGAAAAACAATTTGCGCTGGGCTTTGGTGGTGGCCACTTTGACCATGCGCCAGTTTTTCAAGATGTATTCGTGGATCTCGGCTTTGATCCAATGCAGGGCGTAGCTCACCAAACGCACACCTTGATCGGGGTCGAAGCGTTTGACAGCTTTCATCAAACCGATGTTGCCTTCTTGAATCAGGTCTGCATGGGGCAGGCCGTAACCTAAGTATTGGCGCGACACCGAAACCACCAAACGCAGGTGTGAGAGCACCAGCTTTCCAGCGGCTTCGAGGTCGTTGTTGTCTCTGAGTTGACGTGCAAACTCCTGCTCTTGCTCGGGCGTGAGCATGGGCAAGCGGTTGGCAGCGGTGATGTAGGCATCAAGGTTGCCCAGCGACGGTACCAAGCCCCAAGGATTGGTAATGGCAAGTGGCTGTTGGGTGATTGCAGTCATTGAATTAGTCCTTTCGGATAACTAAAACGTATATTAGCACTCATGAGCCTTGAGTGCTAAACCTTGCAAATTTTAGGGGTTAACCCGTGAATTCAAAAGGTCTTGAGGTACTGTGTTTTTTAACATATACTGAAAATAATCACAGTACATAAGGAGCCAATGATGCCCCCCATGACCTTGGAGCGAATTGCCGTGCAGTGCTGCAAGAGCTGCGCGCATGTGCTCCATTCCGATTCCTCTGAAACCCATCTGCGTTGCGGCTTGGGCTATTACATTCAGCCACCGCTCACACGTAAGCAGGGCCGTATGGACAGTTATCCCGTGGTGGAGGCGCATGAGCGCTGTGGCCGCTGGTGTGAGAGCCAGAAAGGTGTTTTGAAGCGCGATTGATGGCGCAGACCTGACGCTCAGCCACTAGCCCAAAAGGGCATCGGCAAACTCTTGGGCGTTGAAGGTTTCGAGGTCTTCCACGGCTTCGCCTACGCCAATGAAGTACACAGGCACGTTTGAACCCGTCGTCGTGACGCGGTGTTGGCCCCATAGCGCAATGGCGGCCAGCACCCCCCCTTTGGCTGTGCCATCTAGCTTGGTGACGATGAGACCAGTCAAGCCCAAGGCTTCGTCAAATGCCTTCACTTGAGCGAGGGCGTTTTGTCCCGTGTTGCCGTCGATCACCAGCAGCACTTCGTGCGGGCCCGTTTCGTCGGCTTTTTGGACCACGCGCTTGATCTTTTTCATCTCTTCCATCAGGTGCAGCTGCGTGGGCAGGCGGCGTGCAGTGTCGACCAACACCACGTCTTTGCCACGTGCGCGGCCTGCGGTGACGGCATCAAAGCTCACTGAGGCAGGGTCGCCGCCTTCTTGGCTGACGATCTCTACCGTGTTGCGTGTGGCCCAAACGGCCAGTTGCTCGCGGGCGGCGGCGCGAAAGGTGTCAGCTGCAGCCAGCAAGACCGAGGCACCGCTGTCGCTCAGATGGCGGGTGAGTTTGCCAATCGAGGTGGTTTTACCAGCACCGTTCACGCCCGCCACCATGATGATGGTGGGTTTGTGCGCACCGATGGTGAGGGGCTTTTCTAGGGACTTGAGCAGTTGCGCAATCGATGCAGCCAGCAAAGCTTTGACAGCGGATGGCTCGGTGGTCGCGGTGTCTTTGACGCGCTGCTTCAAGTCTTTCAGCAAGTACTCGGTGGCTTGCACACCAGCATCGGCCATGAGCAGGGCGGTTTCGAGTTCTTCATAAAGGTCGTCATCAATCTTGGCGCCCGTGAACACGGTGCTGATGCTTTGGCCCGTGCGGCGCAAGCCTTGACCTAGGCGTGCCATCCAGCTGGCGCGGGGCCGCTCGGCAGGCATGTGCTGTGGCGCGCCTTCAGTTGATGTGGTGTTCGCGGATGTGGCGCTGCTGCTGCCGGTGGTGTCGGTCGCAGGCTGGTCAGCGATTTTTTTCTTGAAGAAGCTAAACATGTGTGGGGGTTTCTAGAATCAGTCCATTCTATGAAAACCCGCACACCACAATCTTTCAATGCATCCCCAGCCAAACCAGTTGCCGAGAAACGGCACAAAGGTGCAGGTGAGGTGCGCATCATCGGCGGCGAATGGCGTCGCACCAAACTGCCCGTGGCCTTGAAGCCTGGTCTTCGTCCCACGCCTGACCGCGTGCGTGAAACCTTGTTCAACTGGCTTGGTCAGTCGCTCTTGGGTTGGCGCTGTGTGGACCCGTTCGCGGGCACAGGCGCTTTGGGCTTTGAAGCCGCCTCACGCGGCGCAGCCCATGTGCAGGTGTGCGAACTTGACCCCGCCTTGGTGGCGCAACTCAGCACCCAAGTCAATCGCCTCAAGGCGACCAACGTGCATGTGCTGCGCACTGATGGTGTGGCCTGTTTGAGGCAGCTTAGTGCCGCGAGCGTGGATTTGATCTTCATTGACCCCCCATTCGATGGCGTGTTGTTTGAACCCGCGTTGCAAGCCGCAGCCAAAGCGGTAAAGGCCGATGGCTATGTGTACCTTGAAGCACCAGTGGCTTGGACAGATGAGCAATTAGCGCCCATGGGTTTGTCGTTACACCGTCATCTCAAGGCAGGCGCGGTGCACGCGCATTTGCTGCGCCGGATTGCATAATCAGTTTTGATCTTTAGAAACACGTAGGAGCGCCCATGTCTAAGCCAGTTGTTGCCATTTATCCTGGCACTTTTGACCCCATCAGCTTGGGTCATGAAGACATTGTGTTGCGCGCCGCCGCCATGTTTGACAAAGTCATCTTGGCGGTCGCCACGGCGCACCACAAGAAAACCTTGTTCACCTTGGACGAGCGCATGGACATGGCGCGTGAGGCGATGGCTGCACACACCCAAGTGGAAGTGGTGCCCTTCACCGGCTTGGCCCGCGACTTTGTGCGTAGCCACCACGCCACCGTGATGGTGCGCGGTGTGCGCACAGTGACCGACTTTGATTACGAGTTTCAACTCGCGGGCATGAACCGCGAACTGATGCCAGAAGTGGAAACCGTGTTCCTCACGCCCAGCGCCAAGTACCAATTCATTTCCAGCACCTTTGTGCGTGAGATTTCTTTGTTGGGCGCGGGGGATGATGGGCAAAACTTGGTGTCAGCGGGTGTGTACAAGCGCTTGTTGGCCAAGCGTGCTGCTAAGTAAAGATGGTTGGCTCGATCTGCTGCATCAGTTGGCATGACTGATTTTTTGCTCATTCGCCACGGCGAGACTGCGTGGAACCGCGAGCTGCGGTTTCAAGGCCAGTTGGATGTGCCGCTCAATGACATGGGCTTTGAACAAGCCCAGCGTTTGAAAATACGCATGGTGCAAGCCTTGGCCGAATGGCAAACGCAGGGTCGTGTGCCCACCCGACTCATCAGCAGCGATTTGTTGCGTGCTCAACAAACCGCCCAACCTGTGGCTGAAGCGTTGGGCCACACTTGCATCTTGAACTCAGGCCTGCGTGAGCAGTGCTACGGGATGTTTGAGGGTATGCGCAGCCTCGACATTCAGGCGCAACACCCAGAGGCATGGCAGCGTTGGTTGGCATTTGATGCAGATGTGGCCGTGGAGGGCGCTGAGACCACGCGCGCTTTTCATGACCGTGTGATTGCCACGTTGCGTGAGCTGGCACAGCAATACGTGGGTGAGCATGTGGTGGTCGTCACACATGGCGGTGTGCTCGACATGGTGTGGCGTCATGCCCAGGCTTTGTCGCTGAGCGGTCCGCGTGTGTGTGACATTCCCAATGCAGGTCTTAATCAAGTGGCTTGGCGTGATGGTGGGCTACACATTCAACTGTGGGCCGATGCCGCACACTTGGCCGATTTGCCAGACCAACCCGTGTACAGCCAAAAGCGTTTGCTAGAAGCGCGTGAGCAGCTCGCTGCACAAACACATGCCAACGGTGTGGCCTAAGCCCTGTGCCTTTGGGGGACAGCAGGTGTGCGGGGATAATTGCGTTGTGTTTAGCCCATTGACGGATTTTTTATGGCCTTGATGATCACTGACGAATGCATCAACTGCGATGTGTGTGAGCCCGAGTGCCCGAACGAAGCCATCTTCTTGGGGCCAGAAATTTACGAAATCAACCCCGACAAATGCACCGAGTGTGTGGGCCATTTCGACGAGCCCCAATGTGTGCAGGTGTGCCCTGTGGCGTGTATTCCCGTCAACCCCGAGCGGGTGGAGGGACGCGAGGCCTTGCTGGCGAAATTCCGTTTGTTGCAGCAGACTGCACAGTAATTCAGTTTGCTCCTTGCAGCGTGTGACGCTTCAGGGGGCGGATATCGAGCTAGCAGGCACCGCTTTGGCGGTGTTTTTCTTTTTGGGCGCAGCGTTTGGGTCTACGGCTGTGAAGTAAGGGCTGTTTGCGTTGCGTATGTGCGTACCTTGGCGCTTGCCTTGGTGGGTGGTCGGCTCGTTGCGGGAAATGCTGCTGGGTGGTGGGACTGCTGACGGTGCGCTGGGTGTGTTGAGTCGAATTGGTGCTGCTTGCGCCGCTTGTTGCTCAGCTTGCATGCGCTGTTTCTCTAGGGCTTGTGCATCACGCATGTCGCGCGTGGCAGTGTTGATGTTGTCTGGCCCTGTGGTGTGCAGCACTGAACTGGGTTTGATTTCTATTGCAGTGCCATTGGCACATTGGCTAGATGTGCTGTACGCCTCGCCGCAGCGGTAGACCGTGTCTGCCACAGCTAAGTGGCTCAGCAGGTTTGCCACGCCAAGCACGGCAGTCAAAC
>JACCEC012076007.1_pt1 | contig 11398 bp, 9 predicted proteins | sample 7450121 | NCBI WGS metagenome assembly JACCEC01 (sample SAMN15323455, study PRJNA562643) | freshwater metagenome | isolation source: river surface water | place: USA:Blue River Watershed | collected 2017-08-18 | reverse complement strand
GCCTCAATGAACAAGGCATCGACACCACAGGCAAAGTAGCTCTCGGCGCGTTCCAGCGCCGCTTCAAAACCCTCGACAGCCACGGCATCGGTGCGGGCCAAGATCAGGGTGTTTGACGACTGTCTGGCATCCAGGGCAGCGCGCAACTTGCCCTCCATCTCCGCCACAGGGATGACGCCCTTGCCATCTAAATGACCGCAGCGCTTGGGAAAGGTTTGGTCTTCCAATTGAATCATGGCAGCACCGGCGCGCTCAAACGCGCGCACGGTGCGTTGGGTGTTCAAGGCGTTGCCAAAACCCGTGTCCGCATCCACGATCACGGGCACGCGCACGCGGTCGGTGATGTGGGCCAGGGTGTGAGCCACTTCGGTGGCGGTGGTCAAGCCAATGTCGGATCGCCCAAGCAAGGTGTACGCGATGGAGGCACCAGATAAATACAGCGCCTCAAATCCTGCTTGTTCGGCAATCAAGGCGCTGAAAGCGTCATACACCCCGGGTGCGAGTAACACTTGAGGTTGAGATAAACGTTGCTTTAAGTTCATGCATGCGCTCCTTGGTGCTGTGCGGCAGTATGCGCAGCAATGTAGCCACCGGCAATGGCGCTGAGTAAGCCATTGCCGGATAAATAACCCCATACCGCATCGCCCGACACGCCGCGTGCGGCACCGCCCGCCGCGAGCAAGTTGGGCAAGCTGCTGCCATCGGGGCGCAGCACTTGGCAGTGCGCGTTGATGTCGAGTCCGCCTTGGGTATGAAACAGCGCGCCGGTGACGCGAATGGCATAAAACGGCGCGACCAGTGCGCGCTTGAAATGACGACCGGTTTTTGTGTCCGGACCTGCCTGCACGTCTTCCAGCGTTTGCTGCAGCACCGCCACATCGCAGCCGATGTGTTGGGCCAGTGCGGCCACACTGTCACAGCGGTGCACCGCACCTGCCGCTTGCGCGTCGCAGAAGTCTGGGAAGTCTTGGGCAAAGCTCAGCAAGGCGTCATCAAATACGTTCCAAGCGTGGCCGTTTGGTTGGGCCAACACATGCACAGCAGCTTCGGAGTAGCCCTGTGTCTCGTCATGAAAACGCTGGCCATGCGCATTGATTTGCACCGCACCTTCCATCATCAAGGCCCAAGAAATCAAGGCACCTTGTGGCACAGCCCATGAGCCGTGTCCTTGGTAGCCGCCCAAGTCGGCCAGTTGTGCGCCGAGTTGTTGGCCCCAGGCAATGGCACTGCCATCGTTGCCTTGGTGGCCGGCGTAGAGCGCATCCTTCATCTCTGGCAGCAAGGTCTTGACCAAATCGCTGTTGCCGCCGAATCCATTGCAGGCCAGCAATACCGTGTCGCAGCTGAGGTGCTCGAGCTGGCCATCGGGGCGCACAAAGCCGACCCCCAACACCAGATCGGTGTCATTCACATACAGCGTGGTGACTTGCGCCTCGGTCAGCACCACGACGCCGGCCGTTTCTGCCGCATGGTGCAGCCGCGTCATCAAACCAGCGCCTGTTTTTTCAGGCACGGCATGCATGCGGTGCACGCCGTGGCCGGGGTACAAAAACGTGTCGAGCACATGCCACGCGATGCCGTGGTGTTGTGCCAGTGCATCGATGGCTGGGCCAATCGCTTCGCTGTAGGCCTTGACCAGGGCGGGGCTGGCGCGTCCGTGGGCTTTGGCTTGGATGTCTTGTGCGAACCATTCGGGTGTGTCGGTGATGCCTTGTGCAGCTTGTATTTGTGTGCCCGCAGCCGGCACAAAGCCCGAGGACAAAGCGGTCGATCCCGTGGGCGATGCATCACGCTCCAAGACGACACACGCGATGCCGAGCTGACTCAACATCAACGCAGCCGTCAGGCCGCAAGCGCCACCGCCCACAATCGCTACCGCCGTGTGTACCGGTGCATCGAGGTGGGCGACGCGTTCAACGACGGGCTTCATAGCGTGGCGAGCAATTGCGCACAGGTCATGACCTCGGCGACCGACGCCATGTCGGTCAGCGCAGCCTGATGGGCGGCCTCGGAGAAGGTGGCGCATCCGTCGCTCAACACCACGGTGCGGTAGTCGCGCATGTGGGCATCGCGCACGGTGCTGGCCACGCCACCATTGGTGACGATGCCGCACACCACCACGGTGTTGACGCCGGCACGGCGCAACACCCAATCCAGTTGGGTGTTGAAAAAAGCGGAGTAGGCCACTTTGCACACGGCCACATCGACCCAAGGCGCGATGGCCTCCACATTGGCTTGGCCCCAACTGCCTGGGGCGAAGTCGCCCGCGCGCAAGAACGGGCGACGCTCTAGTAAATGCGGCGAGATCATGGGTTGGCCTTGCGTATCGGGCCACAGGGTGAATAAGCTGGCAGCCACCAAGCCTTGGTGTTGTTTGACGGCCTGGGCCACAGGCGCGACGCGATCAGGCAGCAGCAAGGCTTCTGCGCTCACCGTATTGCCGCGTGCATAGGCGCCTTGGGGAGAGAGAAAGTCGTTTTGTAAATCGACGATCACCAATCCCAGGCGTGTCGGTGTGCTTGCGGTCATGGTGCGGTCCTTTCCACCAACAAGTTCCCCAGCGTGTCGACGCGCGCGGTGAAGCCCGGTTCCAGCCAGACGGTGGTGTCAGCTTGTTCCAAAATGGCGGGCCCCGAGACCTGCGCTTGCACGGGCAAATCCAGACGAGCATAGCGCTTGGCATCCCACCATTGACCGGCATGGAACACACGTTGGATGCCCAGCGATGCGGTGCTGCCTGCGCCCTTTGGGGCGAGAACAGCCAAATCAAATTTGGGACGCACACCGATGCGGGCATAGCGCAGGTTCATCACCCGAATCGTCATGCCTTGGAGCACGCGGCCAAATGCAGCGGCATAGGCTTTTTCAAAGGCGGCTTGAATGCTGTCACGGCTGATGTCGTCGGCGCTCAACGGCACTTGCAAGGTGTGGGTTTGGCCGAGGTACAGCATGTCGAGTGCCACCACTTCTTGCACGCGTTCAAAGCGCACGCCCGCCGAGTCCAAGCGCTGCTGGCAGGATGCTGCCAAACTGGCCAAGCGCGCTTTGAGTTGTGCCAAATCCAATTCATTCAAGGACTTGTTGAAGGTTTGCACCGCATCGTGGCGCATGTCGGCCATCACACAGCCCAAGGCAGAAGTCACACCAGGATAGCGCGGCACGATGCCGGTGGTGACGCCCACCTCACGCATCATGGCGCACACATGCAAGGCACCGCCACCGCCAAAGGGCATGTAGGCAAATTGGCGGGGGTCGTGCCCGCGCTCAATCGACACCACGCGAATCGCGCCCGCCATCTTGGCGTTGGCCACGGTCAACATGGCTTCCGCTGCAGCCAACACGTCCAGCCCCAAGGGGGTGGCCACATGGGTTTGGATGGCTTGCTCTGCCGCGTGTTTGTCGAGTGCTTGCAGCAGACCGCCCCCCAAAGGACGGTCGGCGGCGATGCGTCCCAACACCACGTTGGCATCGGTCACGGTGGGGCGTGTGTTGCCGCGTCCGTAGCACACAGGCCCCGGAATGCTGCCGGCCGATTCGGGACCGACTTGCAACATGCCACTGGCATCGACCGATGCAATGGAGCCGCCGCCAGCGCCGATGGTTTCAATTTGAATCATCGGTGAGCGCACCACCAGGCCAAATTCGATCGACGTTTGCGCGGCCAGTGAGGCTTCGCCATTGGCCACCAAGGACACGTCAAACGACGTGCCACCCATGTCACCGGTGATCACATTCGGATAGCCTGAGGCGCGTGCCACGGCCGCGCATGCAATCACGCCAGCAGCTGGGCCAGAGAGCGCGGTGCGCACAGGCACATCGCATGCTGTTTCGCGTGACATGACGCCGCCATTGCTTTGCACGATCAACAACTCACCGCTGAAACCTTGGCTGCGCAAATCGTCTTCCAATTTGGCCAAGTAGCTGCCCACCACGGGTTGCAGGGCGGCATTCAAGGTGGCGGTGGAGCAGCGCTCGAATTCACGAATTTCCGGCAGCACTTCGCTGGCCGAGGTCACGTAGGGGTTGGGCCACATGGCACGAACGGCAGCCACGGCCTGTTGTTCATTGATCGGGTTGGCGTAGGCGTTGATGAAAAATACGCACACCGCTTCGCAGCCTGCATCGAGCAAGGCTTGGGTTTGCGCACGCACTTGGGCCACATCCACTGCGGTGTGCAAACTGCCGTCAGCCAGCACGCGTTCGTCCACTTCTAAGCGCAGATCGCGCGGCACCACGGGGGTAAAACTGCCGCGCAGTCCCCAGGTTTGTGGGCGGTCGCGGCGGCGCATTTCCAACACGTCACGAAAGCCGCGGGTGGTGATGATGCCGGTGCGCGCCACCTTGCGTTCGAGCAAGGCGTTGGTGCCCACGGTGGTGCCATGCACGATGGTGGCCAAGCGGGAGGCGACGCCTTGGGACGCGCTCGCGTGGCCCTCGTTCACACGCACCACGCCGTTCATGAAGCCACGTGCTTCTTCGCCGCGGGTGGAGGGCACTTTGACAATGCGCGCCGAGCCATCACGCTCGTCCAACACAAACAAGTCGGTGAATGTGCCGCCGACGTCAACGCCCACCACCAAGTGGGGTGTGTCCGTGTGTGCTTGGCTCATGATTTCACCTGTGAAGTCGTGGGAGTCGAGGGGCTGACGTAGCCCAAATCTTGGTCGTGTTGACGTGCCGTGACGTCGCGCGCTGTTCCTGGGCCCCAACCACCGCCCCCGGGTGTTTCAAGGCGAACACGTTCACCTTTTTTAAGCTGAATGCCCAACATCTTGGACACCATGGGCGGCTTGTGCCACGCACCGTTGTGTTGGTACGAGAACACATTGGGCAGTGCATTGCCACCGCCTGCGATGCCCTTGGGCGCAGCTTTGCCGCGTTCACCAAAGATGAAAGCTTCGGCGCTTTCTTCCAACAATTCGATTTCGTAGATGGCACCCAAACCGCCGCGGTGCGTGCCGTCACCGCCAGAGTCGGGACGCAATGACCACTGGGTGAATCGCACGGGATAGGCGGCTTCCAAAATTTCGAGCGGCGGAATGGTGGCGGTTGAAATGGGCGCGTTGCTGTGGCTCAAGCCATCGCCGCCGCTGTGGCCGCCATGCCCGCCGCCAAAGAAACTGAACATCACCCAGCGCTTGCCTTGACGTGCCGCATCGGTGCGGTGTCCGGCGATCGACAGGGCGTTGATGGTGCCGTAGGCATGCGCGACGGCACGGTTGGGATCGGCCAAGGCGGTGGCGCTGAAGATCACATCGATCATGCGCAAAATGGTTTCGGTGTAGCCACCGACGGGGCGAGGCCGTTCGGCCGTGATGACCAAGCCATCGGGCAAGACAAAGTCCACCGCGTCCAACACCCCGGCATTGGCCGGCACATCGGGGAACACGTGTTTGAGCGCCACATAACAAGCCGCCACGGCAGTGGCACGCGAGATGTTGACGGGGCCTGCGCATTGGGGCGAGGTGCGTGAGAAATCAAGCGTCAAGCGGTCGCCCTTGACGGTCATGTCCAAAGCGATGGTGAGCAAGGCGTCTTTCACGCCATCGTTGTCGAGCACATCTTCAAAGCTGTAGCGACCATCGGGTAAGTTTTGAATATGGGCGCGCATCAAGACCAAGGCGCGTTTGCGCAACTCGCCCATGGCTTGGAGCACCACGGCGTCGCCGTATTCATCCAGCAAACCATCGAGACGTTTGACACCGAGTTCGAGCGCAGCGAGCTGACCATTCAAGTCGCCCCACAAGCTGTCGGGCAAACGTGTGTTGGCACGCAAAATTGCCAACACATCGCCATCCAACTGACCCTGGCGCACGATGCGCACGGGTGGAATTTGCACCGCCTCTTGCCAGCATTCAGTGGCCGCAGGGTTGTAGTTGCCGGGCACTGCACCGCCCACGTCATGCCAATGTGCGGCAGATGCCAGGTAGCAAAACAGTTGGCCGTTGCGAAAGAAAGGGCGCACCAGTTTGAAGTCATTGGCGTGGGTGCCGCCTTCGTAGGGGTCGTTGAACAGCCAGGTGTCGCCATCGACCATACCGCCGCGCTCTTGGGCCACGCGCGCGGCCGCGCGCACCGCAAAGGCCATGGCGCCGACAAACACAGGCAAGCCCGATTTGCCTTGCACCAAGGTGTCACCGCTTTGGCCGTCGTACAAGCCATGACAGGCATCGTGCGCTTCGGCAATGATGGGGTTGAAGGCGCTGCGGTAGAGCGTCGCATCCATTTCGTCGGCAATTTGTTCCAACCGTCCTTTGAGGACGGCCAGCGTGACCGGATCGAGGGCCGCAGCGGCGTTGTGTTCAGTCATGGTGTGTTCCTTGGCTGCGTTGTTTCAAAACATTCATCAGGCCTCCTGCATGGACCATGTGCATTAAAAAATCGGGAATCGGTTGACAAGCCAGCACCGTGCCATCGGCACGTTGCACGCCGGCGGGCACCAGCGAGACGGCGTCGCCCTCTTGCAAGTGTTCGGCGTCGGGGCAGGTCAACAGCAGCAGCCCCAAGTTGAAGGCATTGCGAAAAAACAAGCCACTGAAGGAGGGGGCAATCACGGCACGCAGTCCCAAATGCACCAAGGCACCTGCCGCTTGTTCGCGCGACGAGCCAATGCCAAAGTTGGGGCCGGCAACCAACACATCGCCTGCGCGCACCGCGCAGGCAAAGTCAGGGCGCAGGGCTTCCAGGCAGTGCTGGGCAATCACGTCAATGCCGTGCTTCATGTAGGCGCCTGGCGCGAGGGCGTCGGTGTCGATGTCGGCACCGACTTTCCAAACACGTGCGTGGGTCATAGCATCTCCCGCACATCGCTGATGTGACCGCGCAACGCCGAAGCGGCCACCGTCCATGGCGACGCCAAGTACACCTGCACACTCGCAGGGCCCATGCGTCCTTTGAAGTTGCGCGCGGTGCTGGAGATGACGCGCGCGCCTTCTTCAAACGTGGCGCCGTAGCCCGCGCATGCGCCACAGCTGTTGGCGAGCACTTGGGCCCCGGCATCACGCAGTACCTGCATCACGCCTTCGCGTTCGGCTTGTGCTTGATCGCGTGCACTGGCCGGCGCAACCAGCAAGCGCACATGCGCGGCCACGCGATGACCACGTAAGACTTGGGCTGCTGCGCGCAAGTCTTCCAGTTTGGCGCCAGTGCACGCGCCGATGTAGGCCACATCCAAGGGGGTGTGTGCGTAGTCGGTCACAGGTCGGGTGTTGGCGGGGCTGTGAGGCGCAGCCACTTGGGGGCTCAGCTGCGAAGCATCAAAGTGAACGTCTTCACACGCAGCTCCGGCGTCGGTGTGCCAGTCATGTGCCTGATGCAAGGCGTCTTCAGAGACACCGACGCTCTTTAAATAAGCGCAGGTGGTGTCGTCTGCGGCAATCAAGCCCGCCTGAGCGCCCATCTCGGCACTCATGTTGGAGAGCGTCATGCGTTCTTGCATGCCCAAGGCCATCACGGCGTCGCCGGCAAATTCCACCGCCTGGTATTGACCGCCATTCATGCCAAAACGCGCAATCATGTGCAGCATCATGTCCTTGGCGCACACGCCGTGTGCCAGTCGACCGGCCCATTGCATGCGCAGTGTGCGGGGAACTTGCACCCAAATTTCACCGGTCACAACCACGCCCAGCATTTCGGTAGCACCAATGCCAAACATGTAAGCCCCAAACGCACCTCCTGTGGGGGAGTGTGAGTCGCCCCCCACACACAGCATGCCGGGGCGCAAGTGGCCACGTTCAGGCAGCACCACGTGGCAAATGCCTTCGCTGTCGATCACATGGGGCAGGCGCCACTCACGTGCGGTGTCGCGTGTGATTTGCACAATGCGTTGTGCATCGGTATCTTGGGCCGGCACGTAATGGTCCAACACCAACACCACCTTGGTGGGGTCCCAAATTTTGGCGCCCAAATCATCGAGCATGGGTTTCAAACGACGCGGGCCCGAGGAGTCGTGAAACATGGCCAAATCGACTTGGCATGTCACCACATCGCCAACGGCCACGTGCGATTGGCCCGCTGCACGCGCAATCAGTTTTTGCGCCAGTGTTTGCGGGGGGACTGCAGGTGTGGTGGCCTGAGCCACATGAGAAGTGGGCATGTGCAACCTCACACGCCTAAGTAGGCTTGACGCAGCGTGTCACTGGCCAACAACTCAGACGCGGTGCCTGAGAAACGGATGTGGCCGTTTTCCATCACGTAAGCGCGATCGGCGATTTCCAACGACTGGCCCACGTTTTGTTCCACCAACAAAATCGCCAAGCCGCTGGCGCGCAGTTGGGCGATGAGGGCAAACATTTCTTCCACCAGCAAGGGCGACAAGCCGAGCGAGGGTTCATCCAAGATGAGCAATTGCGGCTCCGCCATCAACCCACGACCAATGGCCAGCATCTGTTGCTCACCACCGCTCATGGTGCCCGCCAGTTGCGTTTGGCGCTCGCGCAGGCGTGGGAAGGTGTCGAACACGCGGGCGAGGTTTTCGCTGCGTCGGGCACGCGCACGTGTGAATGCGCCGAGTTCGAGGTTTTCGAGGACCGACAGGTTGGGAAACACTTTGCGGCCTTCGGGAACCTGAATCAAACCGGCTTGGACCACACGTCGGTAGTGGGCGCCAGTCAGGTCTTGGCCGTCAAACCACACCTGTCCAGACCAGGTCGGAATGAGGCCCGACACCACCGCATTGAGGGTGGTTTTGCCTGCGCCGTTGCTGCCGAGCAGGGCCACCAATTCGCCCGGGTCGATGTGAAGATCGATGCCACGCAGCACTTCGACGGCGCCATAACCCGCACGTAGGCCTTGGAGGGTGAGCAGATGACTCATGCGTTGGCCTTTGCGTGTGTTTGGCGCAAGCGTGCTGCTGTGCCATGCCCGAGGTAGGCCTCAATGACTTGCGCGTTTTGGGTGACTTCTGCAGGCGCGCCTTGTGCAATCAATTGCCCCTGGGCGAGCACCCACACGTGGTCGGCCAAGTTCATCACAGCTTGCATCACGTGCTCAATCATCAGCACGGTCACGCCGCTGGTCACAATGCCGCGCACCACGGGCAGCATGTCTTGAATTTCTTGGGGGTTCAACCCCGCCAGCACCTCGTCCAACAGCAACAGTTTGGGTTGAGTGGCGAGGGCACGGGCGAGCTCCAGGCGTTTGCGTCCTGCCACGGTGAGGTCGCTGGCAGGTTTGTCAAGCTGGGTTTCCAGACCCACGCGCGCCGCCACCGCTTCAGCCGCATGCAGCGCGTCGTTGCGCTTGGCATGTTGAAGATGCGCGCCGACTGCAATGTTTTCGCGCACGGTTTGTGCGGCAAAAGGCTGGACGATTTGAAACGTGCGTGTGAGTCCCAATGCCGCATTGAGGTGCGGTGCTTGGCCAGTGATGTCCACACCATCAAACACCACACGGCCGGTGTCGGGTAGCAAAAAACCAGACATCAGCGCAAACAAGGTAGTTTTGCCTGCGCCGTTGGGGCCGATCAATGCGGTCAGGCTACCTGCCGGCACCTCGAGGCTGACGTCTTGCACCGCGCGCAAACCACCAAAAGCCCGCGACACATGACTGACTTGCAACATCATGCGTGCTCCTTCGATTTTTTGAACCATCGGTCGCCCAGCCCCGCGACACCGCGCGGCAGAAACATGACGATCACCACCAACACGCAGCCATAAACCACCATGTTGATACCAGGCAATTGGCCGAACAAATTACGCGTCACGTCGGCCAACACATGCAAGACCAAGGCACCCACCACCGGGCCCCACAGTGTGCCCATGCCGCCCACGATGGCGCCGACCAGGGCTTCGACCGAGGTGTGAGGACCAAAGCCCAAACCAGGATCGATGTACTGAAATACCTGCACATAAAACGCACCGCCAGCCCCCATCAACGCGCCTGACAGCACGGTGGCCCAGAGCTTGACACGGAAAGGATTCACACCGATGGCGCGAGCGGCATCTTCGTTGTCACGCACGGCTTGCAAGTAAGCGCCAAAGCGCGAGTGACGCAACCACGCTGTGACGCACAGAGCGAGTGCGACCAAGCCCAGAATGAGCCACACATAACCAGCACGCGATGCAAATTGCATGTTGCTGGCCGATTCGCGCAGGGGCAACATCAAGCCCACACCTGCGCCTGTGAACGGCACCGACAACGCGACGATGCGAAACACTTCCGCAAAAGCCAGCGTCACCAGCGCAAAGTAAGAACCTTTGAGACCGTAGCGAAATGACACGGCACCGACGAACAAACCGACGGTGGCGCTCATGCCCATGGCCAGCACCAAGGTGAACCAGGGGTTCCAGCCTGCATGAATTTGGGCCATCGCTTGCACATAAGCCCCCGTGCCAAAAAACAGCGCATGTCCAAATGAGAACTGACCACCAAAACCGCCCAGCACGTTCCACGCTTGCGCCAGCAAGCAGGCGTACAAGGCCATCATGACAAAGTTCAGGACAACCCCGGACTCGGTGACAAAAGGAATGCTGCCGACCAGCAACACAAACACCACGATGGCGCGGATATCTTTCATACACGCGCTCCAAACAAGCCTTGCGGACGCAACAACAGCACCGCAATGAAGATGGCAAAAATACCCACCTGTCCCAGCGATTCACCCAAATACAAACCACCGATGGACTCGACCACGCCGATCAACAAGCCACCGATCAAGGCGCCCACAAAGCTGCCCATACCGCCCAACACCACAATGGTGAAGGCCACCAACACAAAGCCGCTGCCGACCAAAGGGTTGACGTAATAAGCGGGCAACAAGAAGCAGGCCGCGGCCCCCAAGCAGGCGAGGCCGATGCCAAAGCACATGGCGTAGACATGGTCCACATCGATGCCCATCAAGCGCGCACCTTGCTTTTCTTTGGCCACTGCACGGATGGCTCGGCCCAAGTCGGTGTAACGCATCACGCCCAACAACACAGCGGACACCACCAAGGCACCTGCAAATGACACCAACTTGGGCAACGCGATCATGGCGGGGCCAATGCTGACGGTGGTCAAGGTGTAAGCGGTTTCAATGTTGCGTGTGTCTGATTTAAAAAACAGCAGCGCCAGGTTTTCCAAAATGATGGAGATGCCGAGCGTCACGAGCAAGATGTTTTCATCTTTGCCGTGGCTGGCACGGTTGATCACGCCCCTCTGCAAAAGGTAGCCAAACGCAAACATGGCCGGCACCATGATGGGCAAAGCCAGGTAGGGGTCGATGCCCAGTTGTTCTTTTAAAAAATAAACGCCATACAAGGCCACCATCAACGACGCCCCATGGGCGAAGTTGATGATGTGCAGCACGCCATAGATCAAGGTCAACCCCAGTGCAATCAAGGCATAAACAGCACCTGTGGTGATGCCGTTGAGCACCGAGGCAAACAAAATTGACAGATCAAACATGGCGTGCTGGGGT
>JACCEC011845704.1_pt1 | contig 11399 bp, 5 predicted proteins | sample 7450121 | NCBI WGS metagenome assembly JACCEC01 (sample SAMN15323455, study PRJNA562643) | freshwater metagenome | isolation source: river surface water | place: USA:Blue River Watershed | collected 2017-08-18 | reverse complement strand
GCGCTCGGATTGTAGGCTGTACAAATTGGGTGGAAGGCAATTGTATTACGGTTTCTCCTAATGAATGTAATACTTGTACGAATGTGACGAATGCAGGAACAATTGGCAAAGTTTGTAGTGGAAGTGTGATTGTTTTGAACTCCCAAACTAATGCAAGTGGAGGTATCGGGACAATTGAATATATGTGGTTATCTTCTACGGCAGGTTGTCCGAATAATGCGTCACAAGCCATTCCTAACCAAAATCAACCTAATTTAACGGTTGCGAGACCCTCAGTAACGACTTATTATGTTCGTTGCGCTCGGATTGTAGGCTGTACAAATTGGGTGGAAGGCAATTGTATTACGGTTTCTCCTAATGAATGTAATACTTGTACGAATGTGACGAATGCAGGGATAATTGGTAAAGTTTGTAGTGGTGGGTCTATTTTCTTGACTTCACAAACTAATGCAAGTGGAGGCATCGGCACAATTGAATATATGTGGCTTTCTTCTACATCGGGTTGTCCGAGTAGCACCTTGCAAGCGATACAAGGGGCGAATCAAGCAAGTTTAGCGATTGGCAATGTTTCTTTTACAACTTATTATGTTCGTTGTGCGCGCATTGTAGGCTGTACGAATTGGGTGGAAAGTAATTGCATTACGGTTTCTCCTAATGAATGTGCTGTTAATACTTGCACGAATGTTACGAATGCTGGAAGCATTAGCAAAATTTGCAACAATGGATTTGTGTTAATATCGTCTAATAGCGGTGCAAGTGGAGGCATCGGAACAGTAGAATATATGTGGCTTTCTTCCACAAGTAGTTGCCCTACAAGTAGCGCACAAGCTATTCCGAATCAAAATCAACCTTATTTAAATGTAGGAAGTGTAACGACAGCCACTTTTTATAGACGTTGCGCTCGTATTGTGGGTTGTTCTAATTGGATTGAAACTGAATGTATTATTGTCTATCCGAATGAATGTAACTCAAATACTTGCAATAATGTAACAAGTGGAGGTTCTATTACCAAACTTTGTAATGGCACTTCTATTTTACTATCTTCTCAAAGTAATGCAAGCGGTGGTAGCGGTACGGTAGAATATATGTGGTTAGCTGCTACAAATGGTTGCCCTGCAAATACTTCGCAAGCCATTGCTGGAGCAAATCAACCAAATTTATTAGTCAATGCCGTTACTACAACAACTTATTATGTGCGTTGTGCGCGTATGATTGGTTGTACAAATTGGGTCGAAACCAATTGCGTAGCCGTTTCTCCAAATGAATGTGGTGCTTCGGGAGGCTGCCAAAATGTAACAAATGGTGGTACAATTGCGATTGAATGTGGCACAAATAACGTTATTTTGCGGTCAATAAGCAATCCGTCTGGCGCATCGGGTAATATCGAATATAAATGGACTTGGTCTTTATATGGGTGTGCCTCGTTTGCCTCTGATATTCCAAATGCTACTCAAGCTACTATCACCCTAACAAATATCAGTAATGTAACTTACTGTATGCGCTATGCAAGGGTTGTAGGTTGTACTGAATGGAAGCCTTCTAATTGTGTGGTGCTTGCCCCTAATGAATGTCGCTCGCTCTACGCAATCAATACTACACCTATTATTCGTTTAGACGGTGCAACAGAATTTAATCGAAACCGCCTTGAATGGCTCAATAATACAGGAACAAAAAATGATTATTTTGTATTGCAACGCCTCAATACAAATGCAGTGTTTGAAGATATTGAATACCTCAATGCCGATACGCTGCATCGCAACGATTTTGTTCATTCCTATACACTTTATGATAACAAACCCTTTATTGGTGAAAATAACTATCGGGTAAAAGTCGTATTCCAAGACGGGACTTCTAAACTCTCTGACGTTAAAACATTGCATTATAAGCAGGAACAAGATATAAAAATATTTCCAAACCCTGCCGAAAGCAATATAAATGTTTCACTCAAACAGTATGAAGGAAAACCTGTTACCATTCATATTTACAATGCTTTTGGAAGCATTGTAAAAACGATAAATATAGACCGCGTTGGTTCTGGTACTGTTTCGTTGGATTTAGAAGAACTCAATTCTGGACAATTTTTGATGAGAATTATGAGTAATGGTACTCGTGACGTGGTGCGCTCGTTCCAACTCATGAAGTAATCTTAATGAATAAAAAAGCCATTTATGAACCTAAATTCATAAATGGCTTTTTTATTTGCATATAAAAATATTAAGTAAAAAAAAATACACTAAAAAGCAATTTGGTGACACCAAAAACAAACCTTATATCATCAAATAAAGATTTCGCAAGTACACTACTATTTGATAACTCAAATCTCTTTATTTTTGCTAAAAAATAGGTTTATATCTATTATATTTATCCTGTATTGAATAGTATTAAATTTTGTATGTTATATATTCGTTTTATCTAATTGTTGATATCTCCTCTGTACTTTTCCTCAAAACGTGTTTCAAACAATGTACAGAGGGGGTATTTTTTTTAAAAACAAACTTTAATGCACACAAATTAAACCCTTACTGAGGGGGGGTACATAGCTTCATAATTCTTCTGCTTTCCTAATCGTATTACTAATCTTAACTTATCGCATAGTCGCTCCAATCGCGGCGGGAAAATTTGTATATCCTATTTTTATAAAAGAAATCAATTTTCCATCTATACTACTTAATTTTAATTCATTCGTTTCATAAGACATTGTAGAACCTAATATAACGTCTATTAAACAAGTGATAATATCATTATTTTGCTTGTCTTTCAACGCATTTGCCCTTATCGGTGCTGTTTTAGTAGGCATTTCGTATGTCCAAACTTTATTCAATTGTGCGTCAAATTTTTCGATATTGATTTGATTTTTTGTTTTCCAATGTGAATTTTGTATTTCTTGCATTTCAAAGTTATCAGACAATATAATTAACGAATCTCCCAAAATATGATAATCTATAATTTTATAATCATTAAAAATATGATAATATGCCACTTTGTTAGCTCTTATTTTGAGAACAGCATTAAAATTTCGGGCTGCTGAATAAATTTTTTTTTGCTGCAATAAAAAAGTTTCATTATTTATTTTTATTATGTTATATAATTCAGATTCTCGTGCTAAATTTTCTCTCGAAATATGATGAAAATATATAAAATTATTGCCTCGTATAATGCTATTTTCCTTCATAAATTTATCGCCTACAATGGTATCTAATGGATTTAAATTATTTTTTTGTTGTATGCTAAAAGTATTTTCTTTGCAAAACATAAAAAATATAGCAAAAATAAAAATAATTAAGTATTTGTAATCAAAAATTATTTTTTTATTTTTTATATAATTCATTGATAATGAAAATTTATATATATTATAATTTTCTTATAAAAATATGCTCATAATAAACAGCTACTGAGGGGGGGGGAGATAAATTAAAAATGCGCCCACTACCGCATATTTTGTCGGAAGTAGGCGCATTGATTATATTTCTTAACATTATTCTTTCACCACTTTACGAGTGATAATCCCTTTTGAAGTAATCAAAGAAACCATATAAACGCCATTCGCTTGACTACTCAAATCAATCGTTTTTTGAATATTATTAGCTTTTTCTAAATATGTATTCATCACCATTTGACCATTTAAGTTATAAATGCGAATTTGCATATCTTCCATTTGGCTCGTTTCGATATTCAAATTTAATAAACCATTTGTAGGGTTTGGCGCAACAGTGAAATTTGAAATATCACTAATTTGATTAGTATTCGTCCTAATTTGGAAGTTCGGGCGAATCGCCAATGCCTTTTGGAATTGACCTGCGAAAAACGTATTTGCTATGGTATCGGCATTTTGCCAGCCTCCCAAAGTTGTTAAAGCATATACCATGGTAATGCCTCTTTCGTAGCCTTGCGTAGTGGCATAAACAGCCGCCGCCGTATTACCTGCACTTTATGTAATCGCTACCATAAATCGCTGTCCTGCATTGATGCGAACGGGCGTAGGCAAAGACAAGGTCAAGCGTTGTGCAGCAGAGTCAGCAGTAGTAATTTGGTAAAGCGGTGTTTGCGTCAAGTAACGCGGTCTGCCATTGGCATCTAAAGTATAAACTTTGAAACGAGTTGTATCACCTGCGCGAGAGGGTGCGAAACGAGCTGTTACAGAGGTTAATGTTACATCGGCATCTAATTGATACACTTGTCCTAATTCAGGTCTTTCGTTGAAAATTTGGGTAGCCGAAAAACAAAAACACGATGAATTACTCACAATCGGAGTCATCGGAATAAAATCGGCATAATCTCGCGCCAAAGTAGTATCCGTCACTTCTACAAAACCTCTGATAGTATCATTTCTGAAAACAGGGTCATTTGTTTGCACAATATTTGCAATAATACTATTGCGTCCTTGCTGCAAGTTGGCAGGGGTAATGATTGAAGTGCCTTGAAAGAAATTGAACGCCGAAGCATTGAGATTGAAAGGTACGCTTTGCGTAAAAGTTATGTTATCTGCTTGATTGCGTACATCAAAACGCACATTTCCTGCTGCCCCTTGAATGGCTTGCACGTTGCGCACTTTCGCGCTAACGGTAAGCGGACGAACAAAAGGCTTAGGTATCATCGAATAATTGGGCGTAATCTTGATAGAATCTGCCGAAGCATCGGGGCGGAAAGGTCTAACCACTTCATAACCCACCGTTACACCTGATAAATCAGTTGGCAAAACAACCGAACCACTAAATTTACCTGTTTGCGCAATCAAAACAGGATTAGCAATATTTGGAATACGTGCCAAACAACAACTACGAAAAGATTGGTTGATATTGATAATAAATGCAAAATCGTCCACCAAACATTTTTGAATACCCGTCCGCAATTTTGTATTGAGAGATACTTGAATTAAAGTAGCTGCCGCTCCCGAAGTAGCAATGTTAGGAAATTCAGGGTGTCTCGCACCTGCCAACCAAAAAACAGGATTTGTGCGGTCGCTACCATCAAAAATAGCGTTTGTAATACCACCCGTACCAAAAGACGCATCTATGAGTAACGAATCAGTTACATTCGTAAAAGTCGTATCAATCAATCGCAAACGGTTTGAACTATGCACCCAAAAACCACGGTTGATAGAGTCGTAAGTAATCGTATTTTGCGAACCCATCCATCGCGGGACGGTGTAGCGTTGTACTTCTTGCCCTGTGCGTGGGTCGAGTTTACGAATGGTATCAGTATTGTTAACACCCCAAATAAAAAAGTTATCTTTTACCGTCATCGCCCGCATAAAACGGCTGGTATTGCCATTAGTGAGCCTTGCCACCGTAAACGCGCCTAAATATTGACCCCGTGGCACGCTGAAACGAATCATCGTATCATTTGAACTACTGCTCGCCCAAATTTCATTGGTAACAGGGTTGTAAATAATGGCATTCGTATTATTGATACTATTGATAGGAAGGGCAGTGCGCAGCGTATCTGTTTGACGAAAAGCGAAACGCAGGGCGAAATTTGCTGAATTTTCTTGTGCTGAAAGGCTTGTTAGCAAAGCGGAACACAAAAAAGCAATGAATGTAATTTTTTTTATCATACTTTATCAAAATAGTTGGTTAAAAAAAGGTTTTTTATATTTTAATAAAAAACTTATTTTGGTTATTATATTTTATGGAATGAATTTATATTTAATATATTAAAAAAACATTTCCTTGTAATGTTTTTTCTTTGCCGTTAATGTCCGTTATTTTAATCAAATAAATATATGTACCCTGTGGCAACAATTTTCCGACATTATTTTTTTTGCCTAACCACCCCTCAGTAACGTGCTTAGTTTCAAAAATAAGTTCGCCCCAACGATTCATAATTTTGAGCGAAAATTTATCAATCTGTTCAATATCGCCCGTTACTAAAAATACATCTTCTTTTTCATCATTGTTTGGGCTAATTGCTTTTGGTATCTTATAATTAGCCTCTTGTGCCATTATATTTGTTGTTATACAACATAAAGTTAAAAATAATAAAATATATTTTTTCATGCTAAAATAGTTGTTATACGCATCAGATACCTCAAAGGTATGTGATACGTTTTGTTTTAACGAATCAATTTAAAATAATCTTTCATAATAGTCTCTTTCCCTTTATAGTCTCGATAGCGCACAATATACAAATAATTGCCTTCGGGCAAAGGCAAACCTATATTATTGCGTTGCCCTGTCCACCCCTCAGTAGGTGAGTTTGTTTCATAAATAACACTACCCCAACGGTCATAAACTTGCATATTGAAACTTTTGAACGACCCTAAATAACCCTTTCCCACAAAAACATCATTGATACCGTCTTCATTTGGCGTAAACGCATTAGGCAAATAATATATAATAAAAGGTTCTATAAAAATATTTTTACTAATCGTATCGGTACAGCCATAAGCGTTAATTGCTTTCAAACGCACGTTGACCCAACCTGTATCTTTAAAATTGAAAGTAGGTTCGCGCAGTCCCGAAGTGCCGTAAGTGCCAAAATTCCAATTAAAACGCAAGGCATCAGTAGAAGATGTATTTAAAAAATTTACAATGCCTGTGGCAACATTGATTTCTTTGGGGTCAAAATCGAAGTTGGCGATTGGGTTTGTACTGATGTCAATATCCCCCCTCAGTAATGCTCGTCTTTGACAACCTTTTCGGTTCCTGACCGTAAGCGAAGGCGCGAAATTGCCCGCACGAGTGTAAATGTGGTTTGGATTTAAGGCAGTACTTGTTTGCCCATCGCCAAAATTCCAATGTATTTGATACGTGCTATCAATTAAAGGATTTAAATTTCTAAAATTTACATTCGTATTTACACACCCATTTCTTGGGTTTGCTGTAATATCAATTTGGTTTGGCATGGGCAAATATTCAAACGTATGCAAACTATCGTCTATGCAACCAAATACATTAGTGAGCGTTAAACGCACTTGTTTGAGTCCTACGGTGGCATATTGTCGGGTGACTTGCTGCAAATCGCGTTCTTGCAAAATCGTATCGCCCAAATCCCAACGCATCGAGCGAATACCAAAATAACCTTGTGGCGTTCTATTGATAAACGTAATAGGCGACACACTGCACGAATCGAAATTTACATCAAATTGCGTCCGAAATCCTGACCCTATCATCACGTCAACCAACGCCGAATCTGCACACACTTCTCCGCGATTTATCCACAATTTACCCCGATAAAAACCTGTATCAGGAAAAGTAATCGTAGGATGCCAATCCGTAAAACGGCGTGTTGTGCCGTTGATATTAAATTCCCAATAAAAAGAATTTACATATCTAAGTTGTTGACTATTATTTAAAATGGTGATAGTAGTGGAATCACATTTTGAAATAATAAAACGTTTATTCCCCAACCGACTCACCGAATCGGCTTGATTGATAGCCGTTTCTACCTTTCGCGGACACCGCACTACATTAAATTGGAAATCCCTAAAAACCGACCCTATCAAAACCCCATTTCGATATTCTTCCACACATACCGACACCACAAATTGCCCAAAAGAGTTTGGCGTTCCCGAAATGATGCCCGTCAGCGTATCCAACTGTATTAGTGGGCTGCCTGCCATAGGCTTTTGATAGGGGTATTGCGGAAAATACGTTGCGTAATCCAAAGGCGGAGGGCAATTATTATTATTGTTATCGGGTGCTTGATAACACCCCGGTCTTGAACGCTGCCCTAAACTCGTTAACGCTTTACAAAATTTATAGACCAATCTATCGCCATCGGCATCTCGCGCCGAATGATTGTAAGTAAAGGGTTCGCCTATGCAAATGATAGTATTTGGATAATTATTAAATGTTGGTGATGAATTATTTAAGGCTTGCGATTCGGGTGTTATGAATACATGAAAATTACTACCTGTCGAGCCGCCTTGTTGCAAATTAGTAATTGTTCCGTTTCGACAGCAACGCTGATAACTGATAAAATAAGGTGCGCTAATGCGTTTTAAAATCACGTCAAATTCAAAAACACCTTCAAAAACACAAATATTATTCGGTGGCACAAGGCACTCAAAAGTAGGGTTCGGAACAGTCCGAATCGGAGAACGCCTAACATTCAACATACGGCTGAAATTGGAAGTACCTGTCAAACGCCACAATTCGGGCGAGGTCGTTACACGCTGATAAATGCCTATCATAATCGTAGAATCCACATTGACCGCCGCCATACCGTCCGCAGGAAAACAATCGTAATAAATTTTTAAGGTAATTTTATAGCGGTTATTTTCTCCTTGCCGTTCGATAAATTGATAGGTCATATCTCCCCCTACAATGTGGGTCGCCTTCACTACTGAGGGGGGTAGTAAAAACCATAAAAAGCAAACAAGTAAAATATTTGTTACCTTCAATTTATAAGAGTTTTTATTTAAAAATAATTTGGTTGTAAATCTTTTTCTATGCTTTTTTTTGAATGAATATTTGCTTAGTCTTATTTTTACACAAATAAAAAATTTTTTATAAAGATTAAATGTTTTTTTTATTTGGTGTAAAATTAGAAAAATTGCTTGACTAAGACCTGTTTACAAATAAAAAATTTTTACTTTTGCATGGAAAGAAAAAAAAACAAAACATTATATTTTTTTTAAAAGTAAATTGTGCCACTCAAAAATAGGTTCTAAATATAATTTTAAAAAATAATATAAAGTGTGAATTAGATACACTTACAATGATGTAATTTGGTGTAAAAGTAGAAAAAATAATTTGGCTAATGTAAAAATGGACAAAAAAAAATTTTACTTTTGCATAAATTGAAAAATAAAAAATATTTATAATCAATAAATTATGTTTTATATATTATCTATATATTTTTATTTTTTCATTATTATAATAAAAAAAATACAATATTGACCATCTGTTATTTAAGTTGAAAAAACAATTTTCAAATTTTTAATTTTTTAAAAAGTAAAATATGAGATATTTATTTACCTTTCTTTTTTTTAGTTTTGTATGTATGGGTGCTTCGGCGCAAGAGATTTTCCAAAAGCATTTAGGTTCGGCAGGTGCGGACTATATGACCGATATGCAGCGATTGCCTGACGGTAGTTTTGTGGCTTTAGGATATTCGCAGATGCGTCATGTGGATAGTAGCTATGCTCAATTTTTCAAATTAGATTCCAATATGAATCTTATTTGGAGTCGTACATTTACATTTAATAACAAATTGATTACAACCGATATTACACGCACTCGTGATAATGGTTTCTTGATTGCAGGGCGCACTTGGCAAACGCCTACGGCGGTAGCTAAACAAGGCGGTTTTGTGATTAAAACTGATTCGATGGGCGTATCTCAATGGAGTCGCATCTTTAAGTTTGACGGCAGCGAGACGGTAGTAGGGGCATTTCAAGAAATGGATAGCACTTATCGTTATTTTGTGGCGGGCGCGACTACTACCGCTTACATCAAAGCCGATAGAACAGGCACACCCAATGCGCAAATTGTGAACCCCACTAACGGCACTTATGATATGATTGTGCGCAAAGCGGTGCGTTTGGGCAATGAGCGTTTTGCGTTGTTAGGTCGTTTTCAAAATTCGGAAGACCATATTTTAGTGCTTAACCGCGATACGATTGAGTGGACACGCGAATATAGCGGTATTTTGAACGAAGGACGCATCAATAATATAACGACCGATGCAGCAGGTAATATTTTCTTTGTGGGAGATTATCGAGCAGGTAATTATCCGTTGCGCCAAGTGCATGTCGGTAAACTTATTCAAAATGGTAATATCCGTTGGACTACTGCTTTGCCCCTTATCCGAAATGGTGGACGCGGTATTGATACCGTTTGGCGTTTTACAAATGCTAATCATTTGCAAATTGTCGGCAATCGCTTGTACGCTTCGGGCAGTATGCTCAATGAGCAAAAAGAATATAGTTATGGTATTATTTCCGCATTTGATACCTCTTCGATTGCTTCGGCAGGGCGCAATTGGCTTTGGACTCGGCAATATGGCAGTCGCACTGGGGTAGCAGATAGTTTTGCAAGGGTATTTGTGATGTCGAATCGTCAGCTTTTAGGCGTTGGAAATACAGGTTTAGGGGGTAATTTAAATACACCTAATTTTTATTTTGTTAAAACAGATACCGCAGGTACAAGTTCTTGTAATTATAACTCTTATTCGCCTGTTGAAGAAATTACGACTACGGCTTATTTAGCAATTTCTCGTCCGTTTGTAGGGTTAGCAAATACAATGGTGAATTTGACGACTTACACCGATGCTATTCCGAACAGCAACAAAGCACCCCTCAGTAACACCACAAATATTTGCAATGCGCAAATTTGCCCTGCGGGTACGGTGACGGCTGCGATTTCTCCACTTACAGTTTGCCGTTTTGATACCGTAACAGTAACTTCTTCGGGTGCGGTGGGTTATTTGTGGTCGAGCAATGCAATGAGCGAACCACGTACCGACTCTACTTTCAGAGTGCCGATTACGATAGAAGGAGCTTACACGTTTAGCCTTTCTGCTCAACCGCGTGGCGCAAGTTGTTTTGCTTCTGTAAATATTACAGTTATCGCTAATCCTTTGCCAAGTACGGGCGTAAGCGCACCGCGTGAAATGTGTTCGGGCGACTCTTTAACAATTTCATCGGGTACACAAGCTCCTACGGTTGTTTGGTCATCTTCTACCAATTCGCCTTGGAGACCGGGTACTGCACGTACAAATATGGTTGCAAAACCCGTCACACAAGGTGTTCACGTGTACAACATTGCTGCTACTGATGCAAGAGGTTGTACTAACTACAATAGCACAACAATTACAGTTCGCCCGAATGTTACGCCAACTGTCACTTTCGACCCGATTGGTTGCCCAGGCCCCGATTTGGTGCTTCGCGCTCGCGGTACGAATGAGGGAACGACACCATTTTTTAGTTGGTTAGTGGAAGGCAATTTAGTAGGTGGCAGACGGGAATTAGTGTTGCCTAATGCCATTGGCAAGCGAGTTCGCGTAATTATGAATGTCGGTACGGATATTTGTCCTGTACTTCCTGCGCCTGCGGGTCGTCAAGTGAGTTCGGCGGAGGTCATCGTTTCTTGTCAAGGGGTGTCAACGCAAGAGTTGGAAGATTTGACAAAAATTAGTGTTTATCCTAATCCGAATGACGGTAATTTCTCGGTAAAAGTAGATTTAGAAACGGCTAAAACGGTCAGTTTCCGTATTTTCAATATTTTAGGTCAAACGGTTCACCAAGTTGCACCGCGTCAAGTTTCGGCAGGTGAGTTGATTGAAAACTTTAATGTTCAGAATTTAGCAACGGGTATGTATTTTATAGAAACTCGTTTAGATAATAAAACCAAAGTAACAAAAATACAAGTAACGCAATAGATTTACTAAAAAAGCGATTACTCAAATACCCCTCAGTATCTTCCTAAATGACAGATACTGAGGGGTATTTTTTT
>JACCEC011749131.1_pt1 | contig 11403 bp, 13 predicted proteins | sample 7450121 | NCBI WGS metagenome assembly JACCEC01 (sample SAMN15323455, study PRJNA562643) | freshwater metagenome | isolation source: river surface water | place: USA:Blue River Watershed | collected 2017-08-18 | reverse complement strand
TTCAATTGATTGAAGCCAGTAAATCGAGCACCCCTTTTTTGGTAAATAAGGAAACTTTTGGGAACAAATTAGCAGCCATCTACTTTTACAATGAACAAAAACTAGTTAAATACGGAGTTTCAGAAAATAAGACGGAAATCATCCACAAGTTCGATACAGCAATCAACTGCATCATCACAATTTCTAATTTTCAAGTCATTCTAGCTCTTGATAAAGAACAAAGACTACTTTCTTACCAACTAGATTTAAACACCAAAAAATTAAAAGAAAATCCAAAGGTCCTTGGTGAGTTTAAAGAAATAAAGGCACACTCCTTGGCTTCGTCTGCTAATTTTTTATTTGTAATCGGAGATCAAGGAGTTGATGTTTTGGATTTAAATACCAACCAACGCTACCCAAATGTAATTTCCCACGATATGAATAGACTAGCTCAATTCAACTCGGGAGACACCTTGTTTCTAGGTGGAGTCAATGGACTTTACCGAATTGCCTCTAGCGATTTAAAATCACACCTAAGCGCTATGGAAGAAAAAAAGATTAATAAATCAAGCAATGATTTATTAACAAGCCCCAAACTAGTCCTAAGCATTGCGGGCATATTCCTCCTCCTGACTGGGTTTTGGTGGATTAAAACCCAACAAAAGAAGCGTAATTTAGTGAACCTATCGCCTGTAGTAACCAAGGAACATTTGGACCTTTTTATCCGAGAGCACCTCAGTACCGTTTCCATAGAATTACTCTCCACACACTTTCAGTTGACTGTAGGTGAATTGTACAAACTAATGGGCAGCAATAAACCTGGGGAATACATCCGTAAACTGCGCTTAGAAAAAGTGAAAGCGCTACGAGCAGAACAAAAGACTTTGGGAGAAATAAGTGCCACTACCGGATTCTCAGTGAGTTACCTCAAAAAAATCTAGTTTGCCACAACGCAGACTTATCCTTTTCTCAACGTCTGCTGCCAGCTCCAACTGTCTTTCATGCAATCTTCCAAGGAGAATTTGGGGTACCAGCCCAAGACTTGATTTATTTTGGTGGTATCGGCCCAGGTCTTCACCACATCTCCAGCCCTTCTTGGACCAATTTCATAGGCCAATTTTAGGCCATTGACTTTTTCAAAGGCATGGATCACCTCTAATACAGTGTTGCCTTTACCTGTGCCTACATTGAATACCTCGTAAAAATCAAGCGGCTTTTCAAAGAGAAAACGGAGCGCCTTCACATGCGCATCAGCCAAATCCACCACATGGATGTAATCCCGAACGCAGCTCCCATCGGGCGTATCGTAATCGTTACCAAAAACGGTTAGCTTCTGGCGAATGCCTGCGGCAGTTTGGGTAATGAAAGGAACCAAATTCTGTGGTGTGCCCATAGGTAACTCGCCAATCTTTGCACTTGGATGTGCCCCTACCGGATTGAAGTATCGAAGGGCCACTACGCGAATCAACGGTTTGCTTTTGACAAAGTCCTTCTATGAAAGGAGAATATAGGATTACTTAATTCATTCCTCTTTCTTTCAAGAGACTCCTGTAAACAGGCGATATCCTTATCAAACAGAATACCAATCTTAATGCTATCCCACTTCGACATTCTTCAATCGGCGTCCAGCGTTCGACATTAGCAAGATTGTACGAAGTACAAAGTACTATGTACCAAGACACTTAATTGAGCAGAATACCTGTCCTATTTCAAATTCTTAACTTCGGCATTCCTCACTCAGCCTTCGAAATTCGACATTAGAAAGATCATAGGAAGTACCAAGTACTATGTACCAAAATCCTTTAGGAGCAAAATTCTAATCCATTTGCAAATTCCTACTTGGTACTTGGTACCTGGTACATTGTACTATTCCCTACCAAATAGCCGCTTCGCCTCCAAAGAGTCGGTAGCTGAGCATAAACTCATGCGTTGCATTGGGCAACAGGTAGCTCTGCAGCATCGGCCATTCGTACACGTAGCCGAAGCGTACCTTACCCATCAAGACTCCCAACTGGGCATTGTTGGCATAGTCAACGCGGTGGCCGCTACCTACCCAGAATTTGTCTTTGAACAAAAACTTCAAGTTAAACTCCACATTGGATGGTAAGTCCGACTGGCTTCTCCACATCCAGTTTCCGATCACAGTCATGTTTTCGCTGAAGCGGTTGCGGTATCCTGCCTGAGCAATGCCTACCCGTGGCTTCTTGTCCATAAACACGTCTCCACTGCTGATGCTACCTTGGTTCACATTGTGAACCCCATAGGATACGTAGTAGTTGGGGTGCGTCACCGACATACCAATGTTTAAGTCCAGCACATTCATGTCTGCAAAGCCCCCTACATATTGGGCTAGGGTAGGATCATTTGCCTGTTCGGTGGTCAGTCGAGTTCCATCCAGGCGGATGCTGTTGATATTCAATCCCGCTCCCATACGCAGGCCCGCTTTCTCGCTCACCTGAATACGCGTAGCATAGCTTAGGATTAATTCGGTCTCTTTAAAAGCCCCGTACTCATCACTGAGTAGATTCACTCCCACAGCATTCTTCCCTAGGTCAGAGTTACCCCCCAAGTTGGCAAAATCCAGTTCCGCAGACACAAAGTTCATCTTCGGAGCTCCTTCCCAGCCTGCCCATTGGTTTCGGACAAAGCCCTTCACCATCGACCCTTCGTAAGCCGTCAACGCAGAATTCAAGTAGCCCTGCAAATGGCTAAACTGGGACATGTATTTGCGGGATTGGGCAAATGTTCCTACTGAAAGTAGCAGGGCAAGGAGTAGTATGGATATCTTTTTCATATTTTTTTTATTAGAAAAAAGAGCCAAGATGCAAGAAACGAGACTTATTTCGTATCGATACGAAATACGTATGACCTATAAAATCTCAATTCAACATTCTGCACTTGGCGTTCAACATTCGAAATTGGTTTACAGAATCAGGAGGCAGGAAACGTGAAGCAAGATATATGAGATCGGTATGATTCACAAAATCCCGCTTCAACATTCTGCACTCAGGATTGGAAATTCGACATTAGTATAAATACCGTACTTCGCCTGCCCGCCGTGACGGGTATTTCGTAGCTCTCATTTACGTTCTACCACCTTATACACCCCCCCATTCGTCTTACTCATCACATACAAACGATTGGCGGCGTCTCTCCCAAATTTTAGATCTACCCGATCCTGACCCACCAGCGACCGCAGGGACATTTCCTTGCCTTGATAGCGAATCCCCCAGGTTTGTACTAAGGAGTTATCCACATTCAAATCAGTAAAAAACAGCCTCCCTGTAGGTACATCTCCAAAGACAACCTTCCCCTTCAGGGATCCATCCGCTACCGTATATCCCCCGATAATAGCCACGCTCTCGTCGTGTTCCAATTGGACTTTTGGATAGGTTACACCTTGTTTTGCGTCGTCCTCGGGCAAGGGATAGAGACTGCGGAAACTGCCATAAGGATTGATGACAAAGGTTCCTTCCCGAATCGGCCAGCCGTAAAACCTACCCGGCTCGATGCGATTGATCTCCTCGATGCTGTGTTGCCCAATGTCCGTGGCATACAATTGCCCTTTCTCGTCCCAGAAAATCCGATTCGGGTTTCGAAATCCAAAGGCATAGACCTCTCCCGCAAACTCTTTCTTACCGAAAAATGGATTGGTAGAAGGTATTCCATATTTTCCGTTTCTTCCTGTTTTTCCAAGAGGATCTATGCGCCAAATGCTGCTGTACATGCCTTTTCCGCCATGATTGGAGATTTCTGGAAACCCATTTTCGGCCGTTCCCCCATCCCCATAGCCCACATATAAGAGCCCATAATCATCCGAAAGGCCTCTTTTAGCATGAGGATTGAAGGCCAACTCCTGCATCCCATGGGCCTGGGAGGAATTGTTTACGCGTAAAATCTCTCGGTTTGTTCCCTGAAACACGCTTGCCTTCGGATCAGTGGCTTTCCACTCGGTCAGCACCCATTGCATAAAAACCTTCAAACTATCCGTATAGCCTACATCGGCTTTGCCTGAACCACCCGGCTCGGTGTGGGAAGTATAGAAAAGCCCGTTTTTTGCGAATTCAGGGTGAAAAGCAAAGCTTCCTAAGCCTGTGGCCCAACCCGGCTTACTGACCATTTTTGGGCGTAACTTCAGCAGCGGTAGGTACAGTTGAGGTTTTTGGTTCACTATTTCATACAATCCTACCCGCTGATCGTTGATCATCAATCGATCCGTACCAGGAATCGGCTCCATCTTGGTCATCTTGGCCAGCGGAGCCACGGAATCAGATGCGGGCAGCTGCGCAAAAAAATCCAAGTCAAGCCGAATCCCGGAATCCTGTACTTTATCGGGAATCAAATTGGCCGTGGTGTCTCCTGAAATCGGAATCGGTGTGGTAGAAAAGGTGTGCAAATAGCTCAAGAGCGCATCAAGATCTCCTTCTTTCAATTGTGGATAACTCGGCATTTCGGTGCGGTATTTTTCCAAAAGAGCAAGAGCGCGAGGGTCTTTATCAGCTAGTACAGCCCCTGGGTTTTTGATAAAAGCACGGATCCAACTCGACTCTACTTGTCGCGTAAGCCCGCTGAGATTGGGGCCGATGGCATCTTGATCAAAACGGTGACAGGAGGTACAATGCTGCTCAAAAAGTTGCTTGCCTTTCGTAATCTGACTCGCTTCGGTGGAAATATCGATTCCAAATTCCTTTTTTTCTGAACTACAGGCTATTAGAAACAACCCCAGTAATCCATACAAGATCATCGCTTTATTCATAGAACTAAGATCTTATTTTTTAAATAAAAACCACATAGACACATATAGAATGAGGTTACTATGTGCCTATGTGGTTCTGAAGAATAGATGGAGGCTAAAAAAAGTACAATGTACAAAGATCCTTCAAGAGCAGAATTTTGCTCCAAATGCAAATTCCTACTTCGTACTTGGTACCTCGTACATTGTACTATTTAGCCAAATCCGCAATCTTCACATGCGTCTTAATCAAATTCGAGCTGGCTTTAGCGACGAGTTTACCGGATTCCTTGCGAATTTCTGCTTCCCAATGGTTCAGGTTGGCTCCAGAACGCACCAGTCGTGCACTCACTTCGAGCCGCTCACCTACCTGTGCAGCTGACAAAAAATCAACCGACAAGTTGATGCTCGTCATCAAAAACTCCGATCCTGCCACAAAATTACCCATCCCAATCACGTCGTCTAGCATCAAGGAGGCGATGCCCCCATGCAAAATGCGGCCAGGATTGCACATATCAGGACGTACGGTGTAGGCTACTCGAATTTGATGTACTTCCACTTCCAATAGGGTGCCTGCCATCCAGTTACCTGCAGCAGAAGGCGTGCGATCCAGCGTCTTGCCGACCTGGGAACGAAAATAATCAATGGGGGTATTGAGCTGGTTTTCCACTAGGGTTGGGATTGATTGAGAATCCGAAAATAGTCGGTCAAGACGGTTTTCAAAACTTCTTTCTCGGATTCTGTCTGCCAAAGCGGGTATTCTTTTCCATTCACACTCAGGCTAAAGGAAGCGTTTTGCTGAAGCAAGGGCCACAATTGCTCGCCTAGGGTCTTGTGCGCCGTGTTTCCTCCCAAATCAAAGGGGATTTGAAGGACTTCATCACCCAAGTTGGCCTGTATTTGAATCGGGTAATCCGCCCCTTCTAGTTCAAAGAACAAGTAGGCTTCTTTTTGTTTGGAATGGAGCAATAGGGCCGGGAAAAAGGTGGGAATCGAATCGGGCTTCAGCCGCTTCCCGTGCCGAAATAACTCCATCCCTGCTTCCGGACGAACTTCCCGATCGTAATGGATGCTGCGCAAATTCACAAAAAAGAGCCGGTCGGCATCTGCTACCTGAAAACTTCGATCCTTTCCTGTATTGTTGGCCCGATAGCCATCGAAAAAAGACAGAACTAGCACCAATGCCAAAGCAGAACCCAAAAAAATCTTCAGGACCTTGATCAAATCGGGGGTCAGTACAGGGGTTTTGGAAGACATACAGGTTAGACTTCAAACTAAAACTCGCCTTCTCTAGCTTTGTTTGCCTAGCGCACGTAGGAACCCGCATTCATGTCGATGGAGGTCCCTGTGGCATGGTCTGCAAGGCCCGAACAAAGCAGGGTTACCATCGGGGCCAGATCTTCTGGACGCGTCAATTCGGGCAACGCAATGTCGCGAAGCGCAAAATCTTCCCCATACTGTGCCAAAATCTCAGCCGCCATATCTGTACGTGTAAATCCCGGAGCAATCAAAAAGGCTTTGATGCCCTCTTTTCCGTAATGCCTCGCAATGGAGCGCATGAGACTCACCAGCGCTCCCTTGGATGCTGCATATGCCAGGTAATCAGGAGTATCCCCTCGAAAGGCCGCTCGAGAGGATATCATCACAATTCGCCCATTTCCTTGAGGCCTAGCCTGCTCCACAAACTCCTTGCAGAGAATGCCCACAGCTGTGGTATTTACCGCCATCACTTGCTCCCAAATGGCTAACCAATCGGCAGTAGGAAGGGTATCTTGGGCTGAAGGAGAGATGCCCGCATTGTTGACCAAGGCACTAATCGGGCCATATTTTTGAACCAAGCGTGGAATAAAGCCAGATACCTCCTTTGGGTTGGCCAGGTTGCAGGCCTCCAGATGTGCCTGGGTAGGAAGATCGGCTAAAACAGATTTGGCCGCATCCTCATTCGCGTTGTAATGCACAATCACTTCTGCACCTGAAGCGGATAGCTGCTGCGCAATGGCGCGTCCAATTCCACGTGAAGCGCCGGTAACTAATATTCGTTGATTGGCTAGGGAAATCTGCATGGCTTAGCGATCAAAGTTTCGTTGAATCAAACCCGTAATGTGTGCCAAATGGTGTTTTCCGTGCCAGGCATACATGAGTGTCACTTCGGTTAATCTTTGCGTACGCTGCTTTTCCGGGTGGAAATAGGTTCGTTCAAAATCCGCTGGACTCATGTGCTGAAGCAAATGCACCCATTTGGCATGCACCAAACGAATCATATCCATCGCCAATTCGGCCGAAAGGGCCGCATCTGGCAATTTGGCCCAGGAACCCTCGTCGTAAGGCTTGATGCTTGGGTTTTCTTCAGTAAGCGCGTGCTTAAATCGAAAAAAGGCATTTCCATGGCTATCTGCGCAGTGATGCAAGAGCTGGCGCACCGTCCACCCTCCAGGACGATACGGACAGTCTAACTGGGCAGGGGTCAATGGGCTGGCGACTTGAAAAAGTTCCTTAGGTAGATCAGCAATCTGCCGAATTGCTTGGTCAAGCAATATATTATCAATTACTTCTGGGGCGGAAAATTTGCCAATGGGGTACTTCAGAAATTCGAGGTCGAGTTGCATAGGTAGGGGCTTAGTGACCACCTGCAGCGATGGTAGCCAAATCTACGTGTTTTGCACCACCTTCCAAAAGGACTTGTGCCGCGGAGCAGAGTGTGGCTCCGGTAGTCAAAATATCGTCTACCAACAAAACCCGAAGGCCAGACGCATGGTAGCCCTTTGCCAACACAAACACCTGTTCCACGTTGTTGAGGCGCTCGAGCCGGGATTTGTTAGTTTGGGTATCCGTATTCTTCCTACGTTCTAGCAGTTCTTGGACAGGAATACCAAGCGATTGGGATAGCCCCCTGGCAAAGCACTCGCTTTGATTGTAGCCCCTGCGGGCTTTTTTGAGGGGGTGCAGCGGTACGGCGACCAGCACGTCCCAAAGCTCGGAAAAGCCATGTTGAGATAGGCTAACGCCATACAAACGGCCCAGTTCCTCTCCAATTTCCGGTTTGTTTTTGTACTTGAGCAGGTGCAGTAGCGCTTGGCTTTTTCCCTTCTTGGTAAAGCGGAGAAAAGCCATGACCCGATGTACTCGCACGAGGCCTTGCAATTTGGAGGTCAGTTCGTTGTCAAAGGGCCTCAAATGAAAATTGGCGCGGGGAAGCGTGCCCTGGCAAATCGTACAGAGACAGGGTTCAAAGTCAAAAAGGGCCTGCTTGCAAAGCGGGCAATTGCGTGGGAAAATGAGATCTAAAAAATCTTTCCAAAAAAATAACCGCATGGCTAGGGAAGAGGTTAACCTGCAATGGGGGGATATGCCGTATATTTACCCATTGGACGTGTAAAAAGAACAAGATAATGAATCTAATTGAGGAATTCAACGACTACCGAAGTAAAATGAACGAGCGAATTATGGCCGAGGACAACAAGGTCATCAAGCGCTTTTTCAATTTGGATACCAATACCTATGCAGAAGGGGAACTGGACATCAAAACCAAGGAAATGATTGGTTTGGCCTGTTCCATGGTCCTACGATGTGACGACTGCATCAAGTACCACTTGGGCAAGTCATTTGAAGCTGGTGTTGGCCGAAAAGAAGTCTTTGAAGTTTTTTCCATCTCCATGATCATTGGGGGATCCATTGTCATTCCTCACCTCCGCCGCGCGGTAGAATACTGGGAGGAACTCGAAAAACAGGGCGAAACCCATGTTTAAGCGGGATTTAGACTTAGAAAAACGCTGGGGCCGCCTACTGGACGGCCTTCAGGAAACCATAGGCAAAAAGCCGAACGACCTAAATGGAGTGCTGTTTTTAATCGGAGTGCAGGAGTTGGGCCAAGGCACTCGCCCTTTTTCCAAGGAACAAAAACAAGACCTGATGCACATTGCGGTTTGCAAAGTGCTTAGTTATGCCGGCTTTTATACCCTAGATTTCGTAGATCAAGAGGGTTGGCCACACTGGAAATTGGTGAAAGAGTTGCCGCATTTTGACCTCTTGGAACAAGAAAAATTACTGAAACTGCAAGTTTTAGAGTATTTTGAAAAAGAATATCAACTCGAAATTTGATGAAATTAATCTCCTACAACGTCAACGGAATTCGTGCCGCCCTCAACAAGGGGTTTGTGGACTGGCTAGCCAAGGAGTCTCCAGATATCCTTGGTTTACAAGAGATTAAGGCATTGGAGTCGGATGTAGATTTTCGGATTTTCCAAGACCTGGGCTACCAAGTCTACTGGTATCCGGCCGTGAAAAAAGGATACAGTGGGGTGGCTATTTTGAGTAAGGTAGCCCCCAAAGCAGTACACTATGGCATGGGGGTTTCGGCCTACGACGACGAGGGTCGGATGATTCGAGCGGATTTTGACGGGTTTTCCTTTATCTCTGCCTATTTCCCCTCCGGAACTACTGGCGATGTACGTCAGGACTTCAAATACGCCTTCCTTGATGACGTATATGGCTTGATGCAAGACTTAAAAAAAGAACATTCGGGGTTGATTCTGAGCGGGGATTACAACATTTGTCACAAGGCGATCGACATACACAACCCCATTTCCAACAAAAACACCTCCGGCTTCCTTCCTGAAGAGCGGGCCTGGATGGATAAGTTTGTGGACCTGGGCTTTATCGATACCTTTCGAGCCTTTAACGCTGGCTCGGGACACTATTCTTGGTGGAGTTACCGGGCTGGATCTCGCCAAAAAAACCTAGGTTGGCGAATAGATTACCACATGGCTAGCAAAGAATTGCAAAACAAACTAAAAAGTGCCGTAATTTTGCCCGATGTGGTCCATTCAGACCATTGTCCTGTGGTACTTGAACTTCACTGAGAAAAAGATAAAAAGACATACCTAGCGCCGTATTATTCTGATGAAATCCATAAAAATTTCTATTCCGTCATTAATTGAAAACATTCAAGTCATTGAAAGTTTTATCGATAATGCCAAAGAAGCGTTTGAGATCAACGACGATTTGTATGGAAACATCATGATCTCGGTGACCGAATGCATCAGCAACGCCATCGTTCATGGCAACCAAAGCGAGTCTAGCAAATTGGTACACCTCGAACTTCAAATGGAACCAGGATTGCTCCGCTGCAGCATTGAAGACGAGGGAACTGGATTTGATTTCAATCAACTGCCTGACCCTACCGATCCAGAAAACATTGAAAAAGTTGGGGGGAGGGGCATTTTCTTGATGAAGCACCTCAGTGATGAAGTAAAGTTTGAAGAAGGAGGAAAGAAAACCGTTCTGTCTTTTTACCTCGAGTAGGCCATGGCTGTACATTTTTTTTCTGAAGACACCCCCTTTCAATTAGCCGAAAAACTGCGTCGTAAGCGTTGGTTGAAGGAATTGGCGGCCACTTCAGGCTTTCGGATCAAGGAGTTGAATTACATCTTTTGTTCAGATGAATACTTGTATCAGATGAATGTAGACTACCTCAATCACGACACCTTTACAGACATCATCACCTTTGACAACTCTGAAAAAAAGGGGGAACTGGAGGGAGACATCTTTGTCAGTGTGGACCGAATACGAGAAAATGCCCTGACCTTGAAAGTAGAAGAAGGGACTGAACTCACCCGAGTATTGGCACACGGCTTACTACACCTGATGGGCTACAAAGACAAAACGAAAGAAGAGGCTTCGCTTATGCGTTCCAAGGAAGAGGAAGCCATAGAATTGTATCGAATAAACTGACGTTCCACGTGAAACACCTGCGAAGAAAATTAGTTTCTCGGCAGTACTGTTCCACGTGAAACACAACCGAAAACACATGTTTCCAAAATACGATGTCATCGTAGTAGGCGCGGGACACGCGGGTTGCGAAGCGGCACATGCAGCCGCTCAAATGGGTTCGTCCGTACTTCTTTGTACGATGAACATGAACACCATTGCCCAGATGTCCTGCAATCCCGCCATGGGAGGAGTAGCCAAGGGACAAATCGTGCGAGAGATAGATGCCTTAGGAGGGCTCTCAGGAGTCATTTCTGATAAATCCATGATTCAATTCCGCATGCTCAATCGGTCCAAAGGGCCGGCGATGTGGTCTCCCCGAACACAAAATGACCGCATGCGCTTTGCAGAAGAATGGCGCCTTGCCCTGGAATACACCCCCAACGTAGATTTTTGGCAGGAAATGATTACCGGTCTCTTGATTAAAAATGGTGCCGTTTGCGGTGTCCGAACTGGCATAGGAATCGAGATCGAATCCAAGACGGTCGTACTTACCAACGGCACCTTTTTGAATGGCATCATCCATATTGGTGAAAAGCAGTTTGGAGGAGGAAGAACGGGTGAGGGGGCCGCCAAAGGAATCACAGAGCAACTCGTGTCACTGGGACTAGAGGCGGGTAGAATGAAGACCGGAACACCTCCTCGGGTAGATGGAAGAAGTTTGGACTACTCCAAAATGGAGGAACAGTTGGGGGATGAACACCCTGAAAAATTCTCTTACTTAGACAGCACCAGTCCTTTGCAAAAGCAGCGTAGTTGCTGGATCACCTACACCAACAAAGCCGTGCACCAAACCCTAGAAACAGGCTTTGATCGGTCTCCCATGTTTAATGGTCGAATTCAAGGTTTAGGTCCCCGATACTGCCCAAGTATAGAAGATAAAATCAACCGCTTTGCAGAACGAGATCGTCACCAAATCTTTGTAG